>VTLG01009389.1_pt1 | contig 36738 bp, 42 predicted proteins | sample 4694571 | NCBI WGS metagenome assembly VTLG01 (sample SAMN12604809, study PRJNA352737) | marine metagenome | biome: ENVO:00000447; feature: ENVO:00000209|ENVO:00000569|ENVO:01000036; material: ENVO:00002151; isolation source: viral sequences binned using virsorter ...
TTCACTAACAGCTAAGAAAGAACAGAATTTACAAACCTCTGTCCACTCTCTCTCTCGCTACATTGTGGAGCGTCTAGTGGAAGAAACAAAGGGAGATAACCCAAGTAGTAGGCTCAAGGCACTCGAACTCTTAGGCAAGCACAGAGAGATCGATATATTTAACCCAGAGTCCAAAGTAAATGTCACTGTTAACAACAATAAATCCACAGCAGAGATCGAGCAAGAGATCAGAGAGAAACTAAAACTGGTTATCTCTGACTAGAACATCCGCACCAGTAGAAAGACCCACCCCTTGCGTACACGCACCAATCAAGAGGGTACGACCCCCGCACCCCCCCCTGAGCCTATATGGGACTCCTGATTCATTGTAAATAGAGTTTTACGCATAGAATTCCCAATTTTTATGACCCCCCCCTTCTTCTTTTCTTATGTCTAGCATTCTGGTACCATTTACCCTTATTAATCAGGAAAATGGTCAAGGAATCCTAGTGTGGAAAAAAATTTAACGCAAAAACAGGAAGAATTGTTGGATTTTGTGGAGAATTACTGGATGGAACGCTACTGTGCCCCGACTTATAAGGAAATTGCAGAGAATTTAGGGGTAAAAAGTGTGGGTTGGGTGCATTCTTTGGTGAATGACTTGGTGTCTAAGGGCATTTTACTGAAAAAGGGTCATCGCACCCTCCGACCTGTCCATTTGACCCAGAAATCCCTTGACAAGAAACTGTGAAGGGGTGTTTAATACTATAATCCAGTGGATATACCGTCTCTAGTAAGTTACCAACTGGTATTATACTAGGAAGAGATTAGGAATAGGTATATACAGGCTGGTATTATACTAGGTGGTGGTAATGATTTTTAAAGTGGTATGGAGAATCTTGTTTGCCCTGTTTTTCTACATCGGCTTTCATATTAAATGAAGGGTCGCGCTGCGACTGCCGAAGAAAAGCAGTGGATGGACGCTATTTGTCAGTACGGATGCATCGTCTGCCGTAATGAGATGGGGTTATTCACTCCTTGTGAACCACATCATATCGATGGTAAGACGAGGGCGGGAGCGCACTTGTTGACTATACCACTGTGCTGGGGTCATCATCGATCCGGCTTAAACACCACCGAGTGTGTGTCCCGCCACCCTTACAAAACCGAATTTGAGAAGCGTTATGGTAAGGAAATGGACTTATTGGAACAAATGCGGGAGCTTTAATGCAGATTAATTCACAAACCATACAAAATATCAATAGCCTGACCTATGACGAGAAGATTGAGCTATTAAAGCAGCTTGATGAATTGCAGAAAGCCAAGTTCAGAGAAGATTGTCAGGGTGATTTTATTACCTTTGTCAAAGCCATGTGGCCCGCCTTCATTGAAGGGGATCACCACAAGATTATGGCGGAAGAGTTTGGTCGTGTTGTCAATGGCGATTTAAAACGACTGATCATCAATATGCCACCTCGTCATACCAAGAGTGAGTTTGCCTCCTATCTTCTGCCCGCGTGGTTCTTAGGGCATAAGCCAGATGGCAAGGTTATTCAAACCGCACACACCGCAGAACTCTCAGTGGGTTTTGGTCGGAAAGTGCGTAACTTGGTGGGATCGAAAGATTACCAAGAAGTATTTGATGAAGTTAGCCTACAGGCTGACAGTAAAGCGGCGGGTCGCTGGAACACCAACAAGGGCGGAGAATACTTCGCGATAGGGGTTGGCGGTGCGGTAACAGGTAAAGGGGCGGATTTGTTGATTATCGATGACCCGCATTCGGAGCAGGAAGGAGCCAGTGCCGATCCGAAAGTGTTTGATAAGACTTTTGAATGGTACACCTCTGGTCCACGACAGCGTTTACAACCGGGCGGTTCGATAGTGGTGGTTATGACCCGATGGCACAAGAAGGATTTAACAGGTGGTCTACTAAAGACCAGCATGAAACGAGGCGGAGAAGAATGGCGAGTGATTGAATTTCCAGCCATCTTACCTTCGGGTAACTCGCTTTGGCCCGGCTTTTGGAAAATTGAAGAACTGGAGGCTCTCAGAGAAGAGTTACCTATTTCTAAATGGTCTGCTCAATACCAGCAAGACCCGACCAGTGAAGAAGGCGCATTGGTCAAACGAGAATGGTGGAAACGATGGGAAGAAGATCGACCACCGCAATGTGAGTTTTTAATTCAGTCTTGGGACACCGCATTCCTTAAAACAGAACGAGCCGACTATTCGGCTTGCACCACATGGGGTGTATTCTATATGGATGATCAGGAGGGCATGATGGCTCCTAATTTAATCCTACTCGATGCGTTTAAGGAACGAATGGAGTTTCCAGAACTGAAGAAAGTGGCGTATAAGACATGGCAGAAGTATGAACCCGATGCGTTCATTGTCGAGTCGAAAGCCGCAGGAACGCCCTTAATCTTTGAATTAAGATCAATGGGGATTCCGGTTTCGGAATTTAGTCCATCCAGAGGCAACGATAAGATCGCCAGAGTGAATGCAGTGGCTGACTTATTTGCAAATGGTATTGTTTGGGCACCAGAGACAAGATGGGCAGATGAAGTGATCGAAGAGTTTGCTTCCTTCCCAAACGCAGAGCATGACGATTTAGTGGATTCTAGTACGCAAGCCCTGTTAAGATTTAGACAAGGTGGTTTTGTCAGTCTATACACTGACGAGGAAGATGAGCCTTTTTATGCGAGTAAGGCAGAGTATTACTAATGGCAAAAGAAACAATAGAACAACGACAACAACGACTCTTGCAAAGCAAGTTGGCTCGTCAGGCAAGAGAACAAGAAATTATAAAGGGCTTACCTACTCTAGGCGCTCAAGCTGGTTGGATGGCTGGTTTGATGCTACCAAGTTCTGGAGGCACTGACTATTTTGGTATGTATCCGCAAATACCCACTGAAGAGAAAATGATGCCCACCGAGAGACTTCCCAGTTTTTCGGAGAACATTGCTAACAAGAGATATATGGATGCAATGTATCAGACTTTAGGTGTTTTAGGGGATGCCGCTTATGCTTCTGCTCCATTCACAGGACCAGCAGGACTTATTGGAGGAACAGTATTAAAAGGTGCTGGCGCTATAGGAAAAGTAAGTAAAGCCAGCAAAGCCAAAGGCATAGCCTCATTACAGGAAAAATCAGACCTAGCCAAAGCGGTTAAACAAAAACAAAAAGAAGCTATGGAAAGACACGCTAATGATTATTCTGACAATCTTGTAGCAACTACAGTGGGAGATTTAGACTATTCTTCAAGAGAGATTCCTTTTGTTTCGCCAACCCTTGAAGCGCTAATAAAGAGAGCGCCTAAAAACCTCAAGGGCAAACAGGTGATGGAATGGGTGAACGCCAATGCCAATAAGGGCGTAAAGCCGAAAGAGGTTGAATATTTGGGCATTGATGAATTTATAGCCAATAACCCTAATGCAACAGTTGATCAAGTAATCGAGGGCATTAGCGAGAATAAGATTTCCATTCAAAAAAGTATTTATAAATCGGACGATGCTACGTCAAGATTAGATTTTATAGAAAGCAACCCCAATACCGATCCTTTAGATGGTTCAAATTTTTGGCAGCATAGAACCGATGAGATTAGATATAGTTTAGAGCAGAAAGACCCAGATGAAACCCGATATTTTTTGGATGAGGCTGCTCGTATTTTACATGGTGAACCCACTGTTGGAGCAATTGATTTAACTCCAAGATATGAAAATTTAGATGAGTTAAGTGATTTGTTAAAAAAGTGGGAATCATCGGATGATGTTCCTGACATGGATGAGCTTATAGATCAAGTTGCCAAAGTCCAATATGACCAAAACCCATACGAGATGATTGAAGTTGCTGATGATCTTGGTCAAGCCCCAAATAGTACCTTTGCACTCGGCAATGAAGATATTGGCTACAGCCTTTTCGTTGATGGCAAAAGAATAGATACTAGAGATATTCCTTATAGCAATACAGAAGCCAAGATTCAATTACGTGAAGCGCTGGCAAATGAAGGTTATGATTATTTCAGGCTTGAAGGCGAGGATGCTTATGGGGCTACTCAATTTAAAGACTATATTGATAATAATCTACCCGGTGGTGACAACTATAGAGAGGTTAGTTTCAATTGGGAAAACGCCCCTAAAGGGCATAGCCATGCAGACCACATTCAAGAAGATAACCAAATAGCTCATGCTCTTATTAGAGACAGACAGTTAGCTGATGGCACTGATAGTTTGCACATTGATGAGTTGCAATCGGATTTACATAAATACGGTTCTAGGGATGGGTATGAAACAAAAGAAGCGATTGAATTATCAAATAAAGAATTAAGTAAATTTAATTCATTAATCGATGATGAATACAAAAACTTACAACCAATTCTCAAAAAATACGATTTAGACCTAACAGAAGTTGATTGGAATTTATCTCCGGATGGTGGAAAAAATGTTGGTAAAGGGATTTCTGCAAGAGATTATGTTAATAAAGCTGTACAAAAATATACAGCACGAGAAATGGTTGGACCATCTCAATTGCCAAAAGATTTAAACGATGCATTAATGAAATTACAAGATGCAGGAACGAATCATATGGATGAAAGAGGGAAATTATTTAAAATGGTTCCCAACTACCCATTCAAAGACGACTGGTACAATATGGGCATAAAGAGTCTATTAATGGATGCGATTGAAGATGGTAAAGATGCAATCTCCATTTCTACTTCTGCCGCTATGAAAAGCAGATACAGTGATAGATACCATAAGTTTTATGAAACGCTGTATGATAAAAAGATACCTTCTGCAATGCAGAAACTGACTAAGAAATATGGTGGCAAGTTTGAGAGAGGTAGATTGGACATAAAAGATGTAGGTGGAGAAGCATATTATAATGAAAGTATAGAAAAAATTATAAAAGAACAAGAAGAACCTATTTACAAAGCCAACATCATCAAAATTACCCCAAAAATGAGAGAGAAAATTTTAAAAGAAGGATTACAAACTTTTGCTTCAGGTGGCGTTATTGGTAATCTTCCATCTCGTTTAGCAAAAATATAATTAATGGATTATTATGGCAATTGAAAGAACAACACCAGCAACTCCAATTGAAGGAGAACTAGAGGCAGGAATAGAGGTTGATATTACTGCTGCTAATGGGGCGGAAATGACCGAAGATGGCGGCATGATCATTGATTTTGATCCTGATGCCATTGACCCAAGCGGAGACTTCTTTGCTAACTTAGCAGATGAAATGTCTGAAGATGCTTTAAAAAAGCTAGGCACAGAACTTATCGGACAGTATCAAGGAGATCGTGATTCCAGAAACGAATGGGAAGAAACCTATATTAAAGGACTAGACCAGTTGGGATTGAAGATTGAAGATCGAACCCTGCCTTGGCCCGGAGCGTGTGGGGTGTTTCATCCGATGCTGACAGAGGCGGTGGTTAGATTCCAAAGCCAAGCAATTACCGAGATATTTCCAGCATCTGGACCTGTGAAGACTAAACTATTAGGTCTGATAACCCCTGAAAAAGAACAACAAAGCAAAAGAGTTCAGGATTACATGAACTATTTGCTAACTGATAAGATGAGTGAGTACCGAACCGAGACCGAGAAACTGTTGTTTTCTCTACCTTTAGCGGGTTCAGCCTTTAGAAAAGTTTATTACGACCCAAATATGGACAGACCTTGTGCAATTTTTGTCCCTGCTGAGGATTTTATAGTGTCTTATGGTGCTACTGATCTGCAAATGGCAGAACGAGCCACACATATCATGAAGAAAAACGCGAATGATGTGCGTAAATTACAGGTATCGGGCTTTTATAGAGACATTGATTTACCTGATCCATCGCCTGATCCAGACGATATTCGTAAGAAATACGATGAATTGACCGGCGATAGTTCTACTTATGACTTTGATAATCGTTATACCTTATTGGAAATGATGGTTAATTTAGACCTTGAGGGTTTTGAAGACACTGATGAGTCTGGTGAGCCAACAGGTATAGCATTGCCTTATGTGGTCACTATTGACACTTCAAGTAATAATATTCTTGCAATTCGTAGAAATTGGTATGAAGAAGATGATAATCATATGATGCGACAGCATTTTGCACACTATCAATACTTACCCGGAATTGGTTTTTATGGGTTTGGACTGGTGCATTTGATTGGTGGCTTGGCAAAATCTGCCACTTCATTGCTCAGACAGTTAGTGGATGCAGGCACATTGTCGAATTTACCGGGTGGTTTGAAGTCCAGAGGGCTTAGAATTAAAGGCGATGACACGCCAATTATGCCGGGTGAGTTTAGAGATGTTGATATCCCCGGTGGAGCGATTAGAGATAATATTACCTTTCTGCCTTACAAAGAACCATCAGCAACGCTGTATCAGTTATTAGGAAATATTGTAGAAGAAGGCAGAAGATTTACCAGTGCATCTGATATGAATGTAGCGGATATGAAACAGGAAGCGCCAGTTGGAACCACGCTGGCTATTTTGGAAAGAGCCATGAAAGTTATGAGCGCTATCCAGTCCAGACTTCATGCGTCAATGAAACAAGAGTTTAATATTCTGGTGAATGTGATTAGAGATTTTACTTCTCCATCTTATCCTTATGAGGTCGAGCCTGACGCAGATATTAAGATGGAAGATTTTGATGATCGTGTAGATGTGTTGCCCGTATCCGATCCTAATGCAGCTACTATGTCTCAACGAATTATGCAGTATCAAGCGGCACTGCAATTGGCACAACAATCGCCAGAGATTTATAATTTACCTGAGTTGCATCGACAAATGCTGGACACATTAGGTATTAGAGATGCAGATAAGATTATACCATTCGATGATGATGTTGAGCCGGCTGATCCAGTGAGTGAAAACATGAGTATGTTGAATAATGAACCTGTTAAAGCCTTTGAATACCAAGATCATGAGGCTCATATTAGAGTTCACATGAGCGCAATACAAGACCCAGAGTTAGCTCAAATGGGCGAAAGCAATCCGCAAGGGATGCAATTATTACAAGCCGCATTGGAAGCTCATGTGAGAGAACATTTAGCCTTCCAGTATCGTGATGAAATTGAAATGGAGCTTGGTGTTGAGCTGCCACCATTGGGAGAGCCTTTACCAGAAGATATTGAGAAACGATTATCTGCAATGGTTGCCGAAGCTGCGGAAAGATTGTTACAAAAACATCAAAGGGAAGTAGAGCAGCAACGAATACAAGAACAAATGCAAGACCCATTGGTTCAAGCCAAAATTCGTGAACTGGATATTAAAGAGGCTGAGGTTCAGCGTAAGGCTCAAGCCGATATCATGGATGCTCAGATTGATGCTCAGAAGTCTCAAAGTCGTGATGCTGTTGAGATGGAGCGTATTCGCTCTCAAGAAAAGATTGCTGAGTCGAGCATGGAACAAAAATTGGTTAGTGATATTATTGATGCGAAAGTTGAAGGCGAAAAGATTGACAGTGAAGAAGCACAGAAAGCCGCAGAGATTGCATCAAGGCTTGCATCTGATATAACATCTGATAATAATAATGGCTAGAGAAGATTTTACAGGCGACACGCTGATTGAAAAATTTAAATCAAGATTGCGTGATCTGATGAACGATAGAGCAGATAATATCGCCACAGGAAGTTGTGCCAGTTTTGATGAATATAAACATCAATCTGGTGTGATCGAGGGTTTAGCCCTCGCAGAGCGTGAACTCTTGGATATAATTCAAGAATTAGAACGACTCTAAAACGGCATAGTGCCGCAAGGTAACTCGGAAACCTTTAATAATTCCGTGCAAAGAGGTGGTCATGACAACTGCACTCGATATAGAAAGAAAAAAGCATGAGGCAACACAGTTGCCAGAACCCACAGGATATAGAATCCTAATAGCAATCCCAGAAAAAGAAGAAAAGACCGAGGGTGGTATTTTGAAGGCGGATGAGACTATTCGCAATGAAGAAGTAGCTACTATTACAGGTTTTGTTTTGAAAATGGGACCCGATTGTTACAAAGACGAATCACGATTTCCAACTGGAGCTTGGTGCGAACAAGGAGATTTTGTTGTGTTTCGTGCATTTAGTGGCACTCGTATTAAGATTTATGGGAAAGAATTTCGTATCATTAATGATGATAGTGTCGAAGCAGTGGTTGATGATCCCAGAGGGATAGAAAAAGTATGAGCGATACAAATGAAAACTCAACTATGAGTACAGAACAGAAGTTCTTAGGTGTCAAATCAAAAATTGGTTCCAAACCAGATGAAGTCGTTGAACCCGAAAGCGAAATAGATATTGAAATCATTGATGATGCAGAAGAGAAACCAGACAAGAAAGATAAGGTTTTTGCCGAAGATGTAAAAAAAGATAAGGCGGTTGATGAGGAAATTTTGAATGTTGATAAAGGCGTTCAAAAAAGAATCGATCAATTGACTGCAAAACATCATGAAGAAAGACGACAAAAAGAACAGGCTGCAAAATTGCGTGATGAAGCAATTATTTATGCGCAACGAGTCAAGTCAGAAAATGATCGTTTAAATAGACTTGTTTCTGATGGGCAACAATATTTAGGGAAACAAGCTGAAGAAAGAGCAGGGTTTGCTAAACAGGCTGCCCAGCAAAAATACAAAGAGGCTTATGAACAAGGCAATACAGAAGAGATGGTTGCTGCACAGGATGCATTAACGAGAGCAACTATGGATGCTGCTAGTGCAGAACAGTTTAATGCTAGAATACCAGAAGAACAATTTATTCAACAGCAACAGCAACAAGAACAACAGTTTATACCTCAACAACAAACACCACCAAGACCTGACGATAAAGCAATTTCTTGGCAAGCAAAAAACCAATGGTTCGGCAATGATTCTGAAATGACCAGTTTTGCTTATGGTGTTCATGAAAAATTAGTCAGAGAAGAGAATCTTGATCCACGATCCGATGAATACTATGAAAAGATTGATACAAGGATGAGAGATGTTTTTCCAGATTTCTTTGGGAGTAATGCAAGCGCTGTAAGTGCTAACTCTCAAAGTTCCGTGGTTGCACCTGCTACACGCAATAATGGTGCAAAACCACGCAAAATACAGCTTACAGCAACTCAAGTCGCCCTCGCAAAGCGTCTTGGGGTAACTCCAGAACAATATGCTAACCAATTGGTTAAGGATATGTCTGCAAATAACTAGAGGATATTTATATGTCTGAAGAGCGCACTCCAAGAGAGGAGTATAATCGAAAAGCCACACAACGAAAGAAGTCGTGGTCGCCACCAAATGTACTGCCTGACCCCGAACCGGAGGAAGGATGGGTGTTTAGATGGGTACGAACCAGCATGATTGGTAGTCCCGATAACACTAATGTTTCCAGTAAGTTCAGAGAAGGCTGGGAGGTCGTCAAAGCGGAGAGTCAACCTAGTTTGAAAATACTTTCAGATGAGGACTCGCGTTGGGGAAAAGAAGGTGCAATTGAAGTTGGCGGATTATTACTATGTAAAGCTCCAGCAGAGATGGTCAAAGAGCGTAATAAATATTACGAAGATATGGCTGATCAACAAATGACTGGAATTGATAGTAATTATCTTAGAGAAAATGATCCAAGAATGCCTATGCTGAAACCAGAAAGGCAATCAAGGGTTACTTTTGGGAGTAACTCTAAGAAATAGTTTTTATTTTGTGGGGTTACATAAATTTAATTTTGTAATGTAATAGGGAGTATTATATGCCTAGTAGTGCAACACCTTACGGTGCTATGCCACAAGCTGGACTTAGTTGTAATGGCTCTTTTAGTGGAGAAGTTCGTCACTATAAAATTGCGAGTGCTTATGGCACTGGTATTTTTTATGGCGACTTTGTGAAGTTAGTTACTGCCGGTACTGTCGAAAAAGACGCTGGCACAGCTACTTTAACTCCAATTGGTCTTTTTGTCGGATGTGCTTACACCGACCCAACTACCAAGAATAAGACCTTTAATCAACAATGGCCCGCTTCTACTTCAGCTTCTGATGCTGTAGCCTATGTTATGGATGATCCTGACATTACTTTCCAAATGCAATGTGACGGTTCTGCCGCACAAGCTACTTTGGGAACTAATTGTGCAGTCATTCAAACAGCAGGTTCAACCTCTATAGGTACTAGCAAAAACGCAGTCGATATATCTACCGCAGCTACAACCAACACACTACCAGTTCGTATCATTCAATTCGTTGATGGACCGAACTCGGCAGTTGGTGATAGTTACACTGATGTTATCGTCAAGTTTAATGCTGGACACCTCATGGACAATACAACTGGAATATAAGGAGTTTAGTAAATGGCTATTTCAAGAGCACAACTGCTGAAAGAACTTTTACCCGGTTTGAATGCATTGTTCGGATTAGAGTACAGCAAATATGAAAATGAAGACGAAGAGATATACGAGACAGAATCCTCAGACAGATCGTTTGAAGAAGAAGTCAAGTTAAGTGGCTTTAATGCTGCTCCAGTAAAAGATGAAGGTGCCCGTATCAGTTATGATAACGCACAAGAATCTTTTACAGCTCGTTACAACCACGAAACCATCGCAATGGGATTTGCTATAACTGAAGAAGCAATGGAAGATAATCTTTATGATTCTCTTTCTGCTCGCTACACGAAAGCACTTGCCAGAGCTATGGCTTACACGAAACAAGTTAAGGCTGCTTATCCTTTAAACAAAGGGTTTGGAGACTATGACACAGGTGATGGCGTTGATTTATTCAGCACCTCTCATCCTCTTGTTTCTGGTGGAACAAACGCTAATAAACCTTCAACCGATGCTGATCTTAATGAGACTTCACTAGAAGCCGCCATTATAACAATCGCTGGTTGGACAGATGAGCGTGGTTTGCTGATTGCAGCTAAACCAAAGAAATTGATTATACCGCCTAACTTGATGTTTGTTGCTCAACGGATACTACAGTCTGATCTCAGAGTGAGTACTGCTGACAATGATATTAATGCGATTAAATCAATGGGCGTTGTTCCCGATGGTTATTCCGTGAATCATTATCTAACTGATACTGATGCATGGTTCTTAATGACTGATGTTCCAAATGGATTCAAACATTTTGTTAGAACTTCTTTGGAAACGAGCATGGACGGCGATTTTGATACTGGTAATGTAAGATACAAGTCAAGAGAAAGATACAGCTTCGGCGTGTCTGATCCACTTGGTGCTTACGGAACTTCAGGAGCTTAATTTTTGTTATGGAACCCGTGATGTGGGGGTTTCTTACTCAACCCACATCAAACTTTTCTAGGGTTAACTTGTCCTACAGACTGACCTAGCAGACAATGCCAAGACGGTAGGACTTATTTCCGATGGAGGAAATTATGGCAAAATCAACCTTTTCAGGACCTGTAAGATCACTCGCTGGTTTTATAAACGCAGGCTATAATTCTGTTGTTAGTTTAACAGCTAACACAACTATCACAGTAGCCAGCCATGCTGGTAGAGCGCTGTTATGTAATGATGCAGACGGAGTGTTTACTCTGCCTAGCATTGTTGTAACAGAGCCTGATGATAAAACAGACCCAAGTCAATTATGTAATTTGGGCGCACAATTCACTTTTATTGTCGTAACGGCAGCAACAGACATGGACATCGTAACAGACGGCACTGACAAATTTGTCGGTGGCGCTTACACCGGTATTGATGACAGCGCAGCAGGTAAAACTTTTATTTCTGGCTCATCCAATGATGTTATTACACAAAACGGCTCAACTAAAGGCGGTTTAGCAGGGAGCATTGTAGTAGTTACTGCAATGGCAAGTGCTAAATACCATGTTGCAGCACAGTTACTTGGTTCAGGAACTTTAGTAACACCATTTGCTGACGCTTAATAGGGGGTAAATTATGGCTGACGCAGTAGCAACACAAACCATCCAAGATGGTGCGCAAAAAGCTATATTCAGATTTACGAATGTGAGTGACGGTACTGGAGAGAGTGCCGTCACCAAGATTGATGTTTCTGGATTAACAACTAATCCAGTAACAGGAATGTCTTGTAGTTCAGTAAGCATTGAAAAAATCTCATTTAGTAATATTGGTATGGGGGTCAAAATATATTTTGATGCCACTACCGATGTTTTAGTCATTCAGCTTCCTGCTGATTGGGCTGATGAATTTGATTTTTCTGAATTTAGTGGAATTCCTGATAATGCAGGAAGTGGCGCAACTGGAGACATCCAGTTTACAACTGTTGGTCACAGTAGCGGTGATAGTTATACTATCGTTATGACTGTGATTAAACATTATACTAACCCAAGTTAGGAATTATTATGGCTAAGTACAAAGTAGTTCAAAATGGAGAAAGAGTCCCCAGTGGTGATCCTATCTTTCAGGTAGCAAAAACAGTCGATGGTGAAGATATCATTGTTGATGCTACCCTTATGACGAAGAAAGAAGCTCAAGCCGCTATGAAGGCTTTATCTCCTGCTAAAAAAGCAGTTAAGAAAAAAGCTAAAAAATAATGCCGCTTAAACGTGGGCGTTCTAGCAAGGCTATTTCTGGGAATATCTCAACGCTAAGGCGTGAAGGGTATCCTCAGAAACAAGCTGTTGCTATAGCCCATTCTAAATCAAAAAGAAAAAAATCAGGAGGGCATATTATGCCAAGTTATTACGACTCTAAATCAAGTAACCCAAAAAAAACCAAGAAAGTAAGATATGCGGGCGGTGAAAAAATAAGCCCACTAGATAGACAAAATGCACTTGGTAATTTCGAGAGGGCACAGGCACAAGCGCGAAAAGATTTTGATGCGCTTAATACAAAGAAGCCTAAGCGCAAAGCTAATCCACCAAGAAGAAAGCACGGAAGGCACTCTGCTGGAGGAACAATTGAAACTGATTCTTATGGGAAATACACTATTGCCCGTGGCAGTGGTGCAGCTAGACCACAGAAGTTCAGAAAAAATGGTTAATTAGATGGCTATTGCAACCACCAATGATTTCAATCTCAATATAGGTGAGATTGTTGAAGAAGCCTATGAACGAGCAGGTTTACAGGCTCGTACTGGCTATGATTATCGTACTGCTAGACGTAGTATTGATATGATGATGCTTGAATGGCAGAATCGTGGGATTAATTTGTGGACAATAGAAAGCGGAACACAGACCTTAACTGCTGACACAGCAACCTATACTTTGCCTGATGATACTATTGATTTAATGGAAACCCATTTACGATTGGATGTAGGAGATAGTTCTAGTCAAACTGATTATCAATTAACCAGAATATCACCAACACAATATTCAGACATACCTAATAAATTGCAAACAGGGCAACCAACACAAATTTGGATTCAAAGATTAACAACAACCCCACAATATACTCTTTGGCCCGTACCAGATGACACGCAAACTTATACTGTTGCTTATTATCGTATAAGACAAATTTATGATAGTGGTACGCCGGGCAGTAATAATATGGATGTTCCTAAAAGATTTATTCCTGCTTTGGTATCTGGTTTAGCTTATTATGTGGCTATGAAACGACCAGAAGCATCAGAGAGATTACTTATTCTTAAACAAGAATATGAAGAACAATGGAAATTAGCTTCGGAGGAAGACAGGGTTAAAGCGAATTTTCGTTTTGTGCCGTGGATATCTTATAATTAATGACACAGTTTGCAGAAGGTAAGTATGCTTTTGGATTTTGTGATCGTTGCGGTTTTCGTTACGATTTAAAAGAGCTAAAAGGTGAAGTTGTCGACACAAGACTTAGTGGGTTCTTGGTTTGTCCAGAGTGTTTTGATCAAGATCAACCTCAATATCAATTAGGCAGAATGCCTGTTGATGATCCGATTTCTTTGGAGAACCCAAGACCTGATAAAGCTCAAGCAGAAAGTAGGCGCTTATATGCGTTTGATCCTATTGGTGGTGGTGTCACTGCTGTTGGATCAAGAACAGTGGGTCTTGATATGCATGGTAAAGTAGGAAGACTTAAAGTAACAACGAGTTAAATATGACTTATGCTGAATTAAAAAACTTAATACAGAATTATCTCCAGAATAGTGAGACCTCTTTTACTACTTATCTGCCTGATATGATTAAGCAGGCAGAGGATCGCATTCTTGAGAATGTTCAATTGCCTGTATTTAGAAAGAATCAAACAGGTTCTTTATCTTCAGGAAATGAGTATTTAGGTATTCCGAGTGATTTTTTAGCACCTTATTCTCTATCCTATACAAGCAGTAGCAATCAAACATTTTTGATGAATAAGGATGTAAACTGGATTCGAGAAGTATATCCAAACAGTTCTACAACAGGTGAGCCAGAATACTATGGTATATTTGATAATGATTATTTTATCGTGGCTCCAACGCCAGATGCCGCTTATAATGTAGAATTGCATTACTTTTATAGACCGGCTTCAATAACTGCTGGGGGCGACTCTGGAACAACATGGTTATCAACAAATGCTCCATCAGCATTGCTTTATGCGTGTCTAGTTGAGGGTTATGTGTATATGAAGGGTGAGCAGGATATGATGTCTGTTTATCATACAAGATATGAGTCTGCGTTAGGCAGGCTCAAAGTATTAGGAGAAGGCAGAGATCGAACCGATGCTTACAGATCAGGAGAAATTTAATTTTAATAATATAGAGAAAAAATAATGAAAAAAACAAAAGTAGAGTCTTATAAAGACCAAGTTCAAAGAAAGTATGGGGGAGGCAGTATAAAGCGATTTGGAGATGCTGGATTTATCCAACAAACTCCAACTGATAGTGATTTTCAGCAGGGTCCTTCACCCCTCGGTCCAATTACACCAACAGACACATCTTCTAAAAGAAGTAAAAGAAGAGTAAAAAGACAAGCTACTGGAACCGGTAGACGCGGTGGCAAGAGTGGTAATCGGAATAGAAGAAAGGCTGCTCCTAGAGGTGCTAAAGGCATCCAATCTGCAATAATTCCAAGGACTAAGATAGGTTAAATCACCCAAGAAAATGGAGGGCAAAAACATTGCCATAGTAGCTATGGGTCAAAGCCAGATAGACTTTCATTTGTCTCAGGTTCATAGTGTATTGTTTGATGAAGTATGGGCAGTAAATGCCATGATAGGTGTTTTGCCACGCATAGATAGAGCCTTTATATTAGACCCGATGAGTCGTTTTTTCGATACTGAGGATGCTGGCTCTATGACAGAAATGATGAGATTAGTTTTGCCAACTGCGTATTATCCCATTTATTCTTGTGAGCTAGATGAGAGGGTTCCTGCTGTTGAAGAATATCCATTAGAGTCTGTTGTAAAAGAGCTAGGATGCTCTTATTTTAATAACACAATTCCTTATGCTATTGCTTACGCATTATGGTCAAAAGTAAAGAGCGTTTCAATATTTGGGGTAGATTTTACCTATAAAAGCAATATGCACTTTGCAGAGGCTGGCAGAGCTTGTGTTGAGTTTTGGTTGGCAAAATGTATAGATGCAGGGATATCTGTTTCAATTTCACCAAGGTCATCTTTATTAGATACTGATATTGAGTTTAAAAATAAATTGTATGGATATCATAGATTAGATGATCCAAAGGTTACTTACCAAAATGGTGCTGGGATAAAGGTTTGTAAGTTTTCAGATATAGAAACTGAAGAAAAAAAGAAACCAGTTGGTATGATAGATAGGAATGATATAAATTTGAACCCCCCAGAACCTAATAAATACTGATGCACACAGATAAATTTGAAATCTCTATAGGAAATTTAGGAGTTAAAACAACCAATCATAGGGGGCATACTCCAGAAGAAATAGCTGAGATGGCGACTGATAAAATTATTTCAGTAAGTGATACAGCACCAAACGAAATTAAAGCACAGGCACACGCTTTTAAAAATTTGTGCTATAAAATCATTGCTTATTATATGCATGAGGCGATTAAAAACCACATGTGTACAATAGGTAATCAACTAGAACAGCAAGGTCATAAGGACTTAGCTGAAATTATTAGGAGGCTATAATGGCTATAACACAAGCAATGTGTACTTCTTTCAAAAGTGAGCTTCTACAAGCGGTACATAACTTTAAAGCATCTGGAGGAAACTCTTTCAAGCTTGCTTTATATACTAGCTCTGCGACTATGAGTGCTTCTACTACAGCTTATAGTACAGATCAAGAAGCATCGGGAACAAACTATTCTGCGGGAGGATCAGCTTTAACAAACGTTGCACCTACAACATCGGGGACAACTGCGTTCACTGATTTCTCTGATTTGACGTTTGGCACTTGTACAATTACTGCAAGAGGTTGTATGATTTATAATGATACAGCTAGTGGTGATCCAGCAGTTGCGGTTTTTGATTTCGGTGGCGATAAAACCAGCACAGCAGGTAGTTTTACCATATCTTTCCCAACCGCAGACGCAAGTAACGCTGTTATTAGAATAGCGTAAGGGCAGCTAATGGCTGCTATTACGGGCTGGGGTCGCAGTACATGGGGTTCTGGAACATGGGGTAATCCCGTCCCTGTTGAGCTAACCGGCTTGGCGGGAACAGGTGCTGTAAGTTCTTTAACCATCACTTGTGATGCAAATGTTGCAGAAACGGGTGTCTATGGCACAGGTGCGGTAAGTTCGCTTACTATTACTGGTGTTGCTAATGTTTCTGTTACAGGATTAGCAGGCACAGGGGCAGTAGCTAGTGTTACTGCTAGTGGTGGCGCGTTAGTTACAGAAACTGGTGTTTATGGTACAGGCGCAGTTGGTACGGTTATTGCCAATGGTGTAGCTCTTGTTGGCGTTAGTGGAACAGCATCGACAGTTTCTCAAGGCGATGAAACCGTTACAGGTGCTGCAAATGTTTATCCTACAGGATTAGCAGGGACAACCTCGTTAGGAACAATAACCCTAACGACTAATAATATTATATCAGTCACTCAAGACGCTATGACAAGCAGTCTTGGTGATATAACAGCTTCAACTCATGTAACTATTGCAGTTACAGGATTATATGGAACAAGTGGATTGGGTGGTCTTCTAGTATGGAGTCCAGTTATTCCAGATCAGACACCAAGCTGGTCGGATGTTGGCGCTAGTCAATCACCTTCTTATTCAACTATTAGCCCATCTCAGTCACCAGACTGGAAAGATGAGGCAGCTTAATTTATTATGAGGAAATAATATGGCAACTTATGTAAACGATCTAAGACTTAAAGAAATCGCTACGGGCGATGAATCGGGAACGTGGGGTACGAGTACCAACACGAATTTAGAGCTTATTGGAGAAGCATGGGGTAGTGGTTCAGAAACCATTACAGGTACTTCTCATACAATTACAATGGCTGATGGTGCAGCCGATGCAGCCAGAGCATATGTTTTAACTTTAGCAGGATCGATTAGCGCTTTAAACACAGTAACGCTTGCTCCAAATACAGTTAATAAAACATGGGTGATTCAGAACTCTTCTGGATACGCAGTCTCGATTTCTCAAGGATCAGGCGCTAATGTCGTTATACCGAATGGCGGTATCAAGATGGTGGTCTGCGATGGTGCAGGAAGTGGCGCTGCCGTAACTGACGTTTTAGATATGACAGGCGGTACAGGTAATATTGGTTTAGGTTCAGGTAACTTAGGTACAGCCATAACCACAGGAACAGACAACGTAGCTATTGGTGAAGCATCCCTTGATGCAGTGACCACTGGCTCAGACAATACAGCAGTAGGGGATAATGCTGCTGGGGCAACGACAACGGGCGGCAATAATGTAGCTATAGGATCGGGTGCTTTGTTAGCCAATACTACAGCATCCTATAATATTGGTGTTGGGTCTGATGCTGGTCTTGCAATTACTACTGGCGATAGAAACATAGCTATTGGCTATCAGGCTTTAAAAACAAATACTATAGGGGATCGGTCAGTAGCTGTTGGTTATTCAGCACTTTATACACAAGAACCTAGTAGTAATGCAGATATGGCTAATGTTGCAATAGGTAACTTATCCATGTACTCCACAACAACTGGAACAAACAATACAGGAGTTGGTTTTAATACTATGTTTGCTAACACGACAGGAGCAGGAAATGTTGCTGTTGGTTATGGAGCATTAGATTCCAACACAACAGCGGACAATAACACAGCAGTTGGTAATAGTGCTTTAACAGCAAACACCACTGGAACAGACAACGTAGCAGCCGGAGCAAATTCACTAGACGCTAATACCACAGGTTCAGACAATACCGCTATCGGTGACAACGCTTTAGGAGCAAATACCACCGCTTCTAATCTTACAGCAGTTGGTTCAAGCGCTTTATTAGCAAACACTACAGGAGCAAATAGTGTAGCTATTGGCTCGGCTGCTTTAGACGCTAATACCACAGGCGATAATAATGTAGGCGTAGGAACAAACGCGTTAAGCGCCAACACCACAGCAGAAGCTAATACGGCTTTAGGTGTAAATGCTCTGATGGTTAATACCACAGGCGCTTACAATGTTGCAGTAGGTATGGCAGCTTTGGATGCCAACACCACAGCTTCAAACAATACGGCAGTCGGCTACAGTGCTTTAACAGCAAACACCACGGGTGCTTCAAATACTGCCGTTGGTAAAAGTGCATTAACAGCCAATACCACTGCTTCCAACAACGTAGCTGTAGGTTTATCAACTTTGCAAGCTAACACTACAGGCGGTCAAAACGTAGCGGTTGGAGCTTCTTCTTTATATGCAAATACTACTGGCGCGTCTAACACAGCCGTTGGACATCAGGTTTTAGCCTCAAATACCACAGCTTCTAACAACACAGGTATTGGTTTTGAAGCTTTAAATGCAAACACCACAGGTACACAGAACATAGCTGTAGGAGGATTAGCAATAGATGCTAACACGACTGGAAGTTATAATGTCGCTATGGGGTACGAAGCCCTAAGTACAAACATAACTGATTCTCATAGCACTGCTATAGGTAATAATGCTTTAAAAACATCTAATGGTGGCGCTCACAACACGGCTGTAGGTTCTGCTTCGATGAACTCTCTAACAACAGGAGACTATAATGTAGGTGTCGGCAGCCAAACTTTTGATGCACTGACCACAGGCGAAGCAAACACGGCAGTTGGATATAGCGCAGGTGCTGGTTTAACAACTGGTGGCTATAACGTAGCCGTTGGTAGACAAGCCTTAATGACAACAACCACAGTAAACGACAACGTAGCTGTGGGTAATAATGCTCTAAGATTAAACACAACAGGAGCTAGTAATACGGCTCTTGGTTCTAGTGCTTTAGATGCAAACACCACCGCATCTTACAACACAGCCGTTGGTAAATCAGCCTTAGCTGCAACCACTGTAGGACACACTAACACAGCCGTAGGTGTACAGGCTGGTACAGCCGTTACAACGGGTGATAACAATATTGCAATAGGTTATAGGGCGCTATACACAGAAGACACAGGCAACAGGTCTATCGCTATTGGTGATTATGCTTTAACTGTCCAGAACAATGACAACAGTAACTATAATGTTGCTGTAGGTTATGCCGCAGGCACAGCAGTAACCACTGGCATTCAGAATACTATTGTAGGTGGTCTATCAGGTGATGCAATAACTACTGGAAACTATAATGTATCGATGGGTGTAGGCTCTTTAGGCACATTAACAACAGGGGCAGAAAATGTTGCTATTGGTGTTTCTGCAATGGCTAATTCAACAACTTGCTCAAATAATGTGGCGGTTGGTGGGCAAGCATTACAAGAATGTACCACAGGTACTGGTAATGTAGCCGTTGGTCATAATACCTTAGACGCTAATACCTCAGCAAATAACAACACAGCAGTGGGTAAATCAGCTTTAACAACAAACAGCACAGGCGCTAGTAATAGCGCTCTTGGTAACGGCACCTTAGAGTCAAACACCACAGGTAACTATAATGTTGCCGTAGGACAGTCCACACTTAATGCCAATACTACGGCTTCAAATAACGTAGCTATGGGTTATGCAGCTTTAGCAACAGCCACCACTCAAGGCAACTTAACGGCTATGGGTTATGGTGCATTACAAGCAAATACCACAGGGGACTCTGGTACAGCCGTTGGTTATTTAGCCTTAAATGCAAATACCACAGGCTCGGCTAATACTGCCGTTGGCTTACAGTCTCTTGATGCAAACACAACTGGTGCTGCAAACACTGCCGTTGGATCGGGTTCATTAGGAGCGAACACAACCGCGAGTAATAACACCGCTGTTGGTAAAAACGCTTTAGCTGCAACCACCACAGGTGCAGAAAATGTAGCCGTTGGTTCAGCTTGTTTAGATTCAAACACCACCGCTTCTTACAATACAGGTGTTGGATATAATGTATTAGAAGCTACCACCACAGGTGGAAGTAATACAGCTATGGGTAGATATGCTATGGTTGCCAATACAACAGGTGCTAATAATGTTGCAATTGGTATAACAGCTTTAGACGCTAACACCGAAGGAGACGAGAACGTAGCTATAGGAGATGGTGCTTTAGGCGCAAACACCACAGCAGATAAGAACGTGGCAGTGGGTGCGCGTGCTTTATTAGTAAATACCACAGGTACTTATAATGCAGCGGTTGGATATAATGCTTTAGCAGCAAACACCACAGCATCAAACAACACTGCTATTGGTGCTTTATCTTTAGATGCGAATACCACAGGCGCACAAAATACCGCATTAGGTAGAAGTACATTAGGAGCAACCACAACAGGGAACGAAAACACGGCAGTAGGCTATGCGTCTCTGTCATCAAATACTACAGGAACAAACAATATAGCTGTTGGTAGTTATACACTAGACGCAAACACCACAGCCGACAACAACACAGCAGTTGGATATGCTGCTTTAACAGCAAACACTACAGGAGCAAGAAACACAGGAATTGGCTTTCAGGCTTTAGATGCTAATACAACGGCAGCCGACAACACAGCCGTTGGTTATGGTTCTCTGAGTGCAAGTACCACAGGAACTCAACTTGCAGCCTGTGGTGTTGGAGCTTTAACTACAAACACAACTGCTTCATATAATGCAGGATTTGGTTATTACGCTTTAGGATCAAATACTACTGGTGCATCAAATACTGCTGTAGGTACAAGTGCTTTGTATGCTAATACCACTGCTTCAAATAACACGGCAGTAGGTCAAAGTGCTATGACAGCAAACACTACAGGCGGAGAAAACGTAGCGGTAGGAGCAAGCGCGCTAGATGCAAACACCACAGCTTCTTACAACACAGCAGTGGGAACGGGTGCTTTAGGATCAAACACCACAGGCGCAAATGGCGCAGCGTTTGGTTATAACGCTTTATTAGGAGCCTCTACAGCCGCTAATAATAATGCTTTTGGATATTTAGCTGGTCGCGGTATAACAACAGGCGCAAATAATATTTGTCTTGGAACTCAAGCGGGTTATTACTCAGTAAATGCGGTCACAGCCGCACAGTGTATATTCATAGGTAATTATTCAAAACCTGCGGCAACCGACACAACCTACGGCTATGTCATGGGTTATGATTGTGGTGCTTCTGGAGACGATACCTTTACTTTTGGTAAACAAACAACAGATACAACTTGCACTCTGGGTGGAACCACTTGGTCAGCACCTTCTGATATTAGATTAAAAGAAGACATCCAAGACGAAGAAGTTGGATTAGACTTTATTAACGAACTAAGACCAGTGACCTTCCTTTGGAAAAAAGAAAAAGATGTTCCTGAAGAAATGATTGCTCATGGCGAAGGTTCTGAAGAACGAGTAATGAACGGTCAATACAATCATGGATTTGTGGCTCAAGAAGTCAAAGAAGTCATCGACAAATACGACCTAAAAGAAGGCTTTGATATGTGGTCTGAAGATATGGCAGATGGTCGACAAAGAGTTGGTGAATCAGCCTTGATACCAATGTTGGTTAAATCAATTCAAGAACTCTCGGCAGAAGTCGAGCAATTAAAACAAAAAGCACATGATAAGTGTGATAAATAAAGAGGAAAATTAAATGGCACAAACAGTAACAGAATGTCTAGCAGCAGGAACCGATTCGGTAACTCTAATAGACGATATAAAAGCTAAAGGCAGTAGTTCAATACACGCAGGAGCTTCTACTGATGCAGACGGTAATGTTGTAGTATCCACATGGACACAAGCAGAGATAAATGAATGCGTTCAACGTAATGTTGACCATTTAGAAACTATCTTGCTTTATGCCCCTGTAGATGCAGACGATGATACGCCAAACGTAGCAGGAGCAGCGAGCAGTAAGAAAACCACTCACGTTGCAGCCGTTACAACTGGTAAAGCTTATATAGCAGCAAACTAGGAGAAAACATGACTGAAGAAGCCGTAGTCTTTATAGACGATGAAGAGAAAAAAGTATCGGAGTTGTCCGATGAGCAAAGATACTTACATTCACAGATACTGGATTTGAGAAACAAAGAAGCCAGTCTTAAATTTCAACTAGACCAAGTGTCTGCCAGTATGTCAGTGTTTCAAAATGCTTTTATAGAGGCTTCTAAAGAAGTCACTGAAGAAGTGTTAGAAGAGGAAACAAACTAGGAGGATGCATGATCAAGATGACTGTAGCTACACTTAATACCAAAATAGAGAGCCACGAAGCTGTCTGTGCAGAGCGTTGGCTGGAAGTCATCAACAGAGTCAAAAGACTCGAACATTTTATTGTTGCTACCCTGATTACATTAGTGGTTGGAATGGCAGGAATAATATTTGGAACATAATTTTTTAATAATAGGAGATAACTAATGCAAACATTTGCAAATTTCTTAGCCATTATTATGGCAATAATCAGTGCGAGCAGTTTAATCGCTGCTGTCACTAAAACACCTAAAGACGATGTATGGATCGGTAAGCTCTATAAGTTTATTGATATATGTGCCCTGAACATAGGCAAAGCAAAGGACAAGGGGTAGGAAGCATGGGTGGAAGAATTATATAAACTTGGAAAAATATCTAAACCTTTATATGAGAAGCATATTTTCTATCGTAAAGCATTTTGGATTTGTTTTGCCTATGTCCTTTGGGATTTGTTTACTGCTTTTGGGTGGCTCTAGTGTACGAATATAATTGCAAAGTAAAAAGGGTTGTTGATGGCGACACGGTTGATGTCCTCATTGACCTTGGCTTTGATATTGCTTATGCCAGTCGTGTCCGTTTATACGGTATTGATACTCCAGAATCTCGAACCAGAGATAAAGATGAAAAAGCGAGAGGATTTATAAGCAAAGATTTTCTTAAATCTTGGCTAGATAAAGGCAGTGTTGTTATAAGAACAAGAAAAGACAAGAAAGGTAAATTTGGTCGCATTCTTGGAGAAATGGTCGTTGATGATATTAATATTAATGAATTGATGATAGAAGAACATCATGCAGTAAAATATCATGGGCAAAGCAAAGACGATATTGAGGCAGAGCATCTTGTTAATCGTCAAAAGTTAATTGATAAAGGTATTTTTGATTCTACCCCTTATGAATGATGTATTTATTCTAATTGCAGAAGTAGGCGCTCCCATTGCAGGGGCATTGGTGGCAGGAGCCTTTATTTTTATTATTATGAAACAAATTATGGGGGGTGTGGTTAATCAAATCAATACCCTCAGAGGCTTTACAGAAAGCCTTATTACCCGAGTTAAAACAATCAACAACGACATGATTCGGCTAGACACCAGTGTTAGTGCTGCTTTAGAGTTAACCCCTGATTTGGACAGGATAGCAAGAACTGAAAACTTTGTAGAAGACGGGACTATAGATGCCAGACGAGACTAATGGATATAGCTCAATTAATAGCAGACTTTGGGTTCCCAATTGTGGCAATGGTTGGTCTTGGTTATTTTGTTTACTTTGTTTGGGTTATGATCACAAGGGTTATAAACCCAACCATTAAAGATATGCACATCACACTTATTAAACTAATAGATCAAATAAGAATGTTAGATAACGATATGATTAGATTACAACAAAAAGTGAACACAGTTTTACAAATAAAAGAAAACGAAAAGAAAAAGAAATGAAATGGCTGCTTTATTATTTGATACTTTTTTTACTAGGTTTTACTGCGACAGCATCTGGAGATGAGATAGTTCAAAGTTTTAAAAGCCCTAGTTTTAGTGGCATTAGTACGTCTTCACATTATTTAACCATAGATGAGCAAGAAAAGTCTCGGCGAGATGAAATCGCTGAAGATATAGAGAACGCTTTAAAAGAAGCGGAGCGAGAAGCAGATAACACGACTCTTGCTAAATTTTTAAGGAATCTTGAAAGCAGAGTATACAGTCAGCTTTCAAGAGACATAGCAGAGTCTTTATTTGATTCTGATAAAGGTGGAACGGGGGGCAGTATTGTGTTGGAAGGCAGCACTATAAAGTTTGTTAATGACGGAACCAGTATAACGCTTACGGTTATTGATGAAGACGGGACAATAACTGAGATTATTATTCCCGTAGGGATATTTGGAATATGTTCAGACGACTGTGGAATTTAAGCCTATTGGCTTTATTGCCTTTTGTCCTATCAGGGTGTGCTAGTTTTGCCCCGGTGGGACACTCAGGATGTGCTGATATTCTTGAGTGTGTTGAAGAACCAGAGGTTGTTAGACCCACACAAAAAAAATTAATAGAGCTAAGACCACCTAATCAACAAGCTGTGGTCGCTGTTTATAATTTTATGGATTTAACCGGGCAACGTAAAAGCTCACAAAAAATGGCTTTATTCAGTACCGCAGTTACCCAAGGAGCTGACAACTATCTTATAGATGCCCTTAGAAGCGCAGGAAATGGCACATGGTTTGTTGTTGTAGAACGATCTGCACTGGATGCTTTAACCAGAGAACGACAGCTTATAAAGCAAACCAGACAGACCTATGATGGCGAGAATGGAAACACACTAAAGCCTTTATTGTTTGCTGGAATACTAATAGAGGGTGGAATTGTTCAATACGACACCAATATTGGTACTGGCGGGAATGGGGCTAGATACTTGGGTATAGGCTCTAGTAACCAATGGAGAAAAGATGAAATTACTGTTTCTTTAAGAGCTATTCTTGTTCAAACAGGAGAGGTAATGATAAATTGTATGACAAGCAAGACTGTGCTGAGTGCAGGAGTAAGTCGAGATGTATTTCGTTTTGTAGAAATGGGAACAGAATTAGTAGAGGTAGAAACAGGCTACACAGAAAACGAAGCCATAGGTTACGCAACTAGATCAGCAATTGAAGAAGCAGTCTATACCTTAATTATGAAAGGATTAGAACAACAAATGTGGGATTTTAATTATGAAGAAACTAATTAGTTTTATAGCAATCTTTGCTGTTTCTGCAAGCTATGCTGGCAATAACGATATTTACATAACCCAATCAGGAACTGGGCTGACAATGAACGTAGATCAGATTGGTGATACCAACAAGGTGGGTACGTCACAAGCAAGGGCTACCTTTACGGGTACCTCAATGACCGTGGATATCGATCAAGTGGGCGATAGCAATACAATGGCAGCTTCAGTGGCTCAAGGTAATAGCACCTCATTCACAGCAACACACACTGGAGATAGTAATACAACTACCCTAGCTTTAGGAGCAACAGGCGATGTTGCCAATACAGATTTTGATTATGCTGCAACAGGTGATTCTAATGTTTTAACAATGACTCAAGGTGCAGCAGCTACAGCAACCGCAGGTAATCAGGATATAGTGGTCGCGGGTACTTCAAATAATATTAACGCGACTTGTGAAGTTGTAGGTTGTATAAACAATTGGAATGTTGATGGGGATTCAAATGATATTGATACTACACAAACGGGAAACTCAGATCATGCCATAACCGCGATTGTAACTGGTAGCACCAATAATATAGACATAGATCAGACCAATAGCACTGGTTCGGTATCTGATGTGGTGGTTATTACATCAACTACAAGCAATGGGACTATAGACATAGACCAATGCACAAGTGGCTGTTAATCGCTTTAATTTTTTCATTAAACTCTTATGCAGAGATAGGTGAAATATCGGAATTAAGAGGAAATGGAGAGGTTCTACGAAAAGATCAAGCAGATAAACTACTTGCCAAGACTGCTCTTGGTATTTTCAGCTATGATGATGTGCGCACTGGTAATGGTCGTATTGGCATTACATTTCTTGATTCTACTATTATTCGTCTTACTGAGCATAGCAAGATTATTATTGATGAGTATATCTATGATCCTGATCCAAGCAAAAGCAGAATGGCGCTCAAAATGGCAGGCGGAACAGCCAGATTTATTACTGGTGCGTTGGGAAAAATAGATAAAGAGAACATTTCCATTGAGACACCCAGTGCCTCAATTTTTATTAGGGGCACAGATTTTACAACCACCGTTGATGAACTAGGAAGAAGTTTGGTTATATTGCTCCCTAGCCCTGACGGCAGTAGCTCTGGTGAAATTACAGTAGAAACATTAGCGGGCATTGAGGTATTGAACCAACCCTTTCAAGCTACTATGGTGAGTATGTCGGAAAGCCCGCCCACTAAACCAGTTACCTTGTCTAATATGACTTTGGGTTTTATAGATAATCTTTTAATAGTGACCCCTCCCGATGAGGTACAACAAGCGGTAGACGAACAATCACAAAGCTCAAGCAATGTACTCGATGCCGATTTCTTAGAAGAAAACGATTTAGATGATGACAGTGATTTATCTAAAGACGAACTGCAAGAGGAGATCACCAGACTGGATATAGACTTATTAGCAGTAGACTTTTTACAAGACTTGCTAGAAATGATTGAAACAGTCGCCGCAGGCGGTAAAGATGACGGCGATGCAGGAGAGTTAGATGGGGTAAAAATAGAAGGCATTATCCCCGGCTTTGACCCAAATGCTCAAGTTTATACTTTTGTAGAAGGTGAAATACTTACTTTATTTAGGCAGGTAGAAAACACAATTGATTTAGAATTAGATAAGTCAGGCGGATATAATATAGAAATTCTTTCTGCCGGAAAACAAATTAGCATTAGAACAAATGGGGGCGGTGAAAATGAGATTATTATTAATCAGTCTGATTAGCTTGAATCTCTACGCGGGTGATAACAATGTTGAGATAAGAACGAAAGGCAGTTCTTCGCTTATACATATTGACCAAATTGGCTCAGGAAATACGGCTAGGGTTTGGTGTGGTTTATCTGAAGGCACTTACACTACCCATAATTGTAGTAATGCAGAAATAGATATAGATCAAAATGGCACAGGGAACACTGCTAGAGCCTATAGCCAAGTGGCTAATCACACAGGTAACGAGTATAAAATAGATCAAGACGGTAATGATAACTTCGGATACATTGATGCTGATGATGATTCAAACGATATGGATGTAATACAAAACGGCAACGACAATGATGCCGAAATCTATATGCAAGGGGACGATAATGTTTATAAAATCACCCAAACAGGCGATGATAAAGAAGGCGAGATAAGGGCTTTTGGTGACGATTCAGAGTTTACTATAACCCAATCAGGGACAGGCGAACACTATGCCAAGATTTATGCCAGTGGTTCAGCAGATAATAACGATGCGACCATAACTCAAACAGGTAGTGGAGATCACTATATGAAGCTAAACTTCTATACCGATGATTATAATGTGGATGCCACACAATCTGGTGCTACTAACAAAAGCATTACTGTTAATTATAATTGTTCCACAAACTGTAATAAAACTGTAACTATCAATCAAGGTGACTAGATTTTTCCAGTTGTTCGTTATTATTGTCTTATTGGGTGTACCTTTGGTACAGCAATGGACACCGCTTCAAATATTAAAACTCAAGACCTTTGATACGTTTGTTACAGAACAAAAGCCTTCTGGTTATTTTTCAATCCTTAATATTACTGAAGAAAATGTTGAGGTAGAAGGAGGTTATCCGTTTCCCAGAAAACGATTAGCTGAGATACAGGATGACCTTGTAGCACAAGGGGCATTAGGGGTCGGTTGGGTTATTAGCTTTCCGCAGAAGGATCGTCTTGGTGGCGATGTTGAGTTTGCCAAGAGTCTTGCGTCTGCGCCTAGCGTGGTCGCAACCTTTGAAAACGATAACGGCACTTATCCAATGACCACAGGTACAGTTATTTTGGGCAAGGATCATGGTGGATTTAAGGCTAAAGGTGTGGTACAAAATATCCCCTTACTTCGTGAATCGGCTTACGAGGGCATAGCAGTAGCTCCCACAGAAGTTGACCAATTAGTTAGGCGTATGCCATTATTACTAAGAACCCCTGACGGATGGGTTTCTGCCTACGGCACAGAGGTTCTAAAAGTTTTAACTGGTGCGGACACCTACCTAATAAAAACTTCAGAAGCAGGTATACAAGAGATTAGAGTTAAAGGACTGCCGCCAGTTAAGACCGATACCTTGGGCAGAAAATGGATCAGTTGGGTCAACACACCTGAATTTTCTCTAACAGAGATTAAAAGCACAGAGCTTATTAAAAATCGTTTTGTGTTTGTCGGTGTCACAGCAAAAGGGGTTATGCCTCAAATAGCAACGCCTGCGGGTCTTTTAGAACCACACAAAATACAAACAGCGTTGTCTGAAAGCATTTTAATAGAAGACAGCCCATTAATTCCTGATTATGCTTTGCTCGCTGAGTTAGGCATATATCTATCGACAACAGTTCTGGTTTGGTTTTTTCTAAACTTCTTTGGTGTCACATGGGGTTTGGTATTCTTTTTGCTTACAAACGCTCTAATCGCATATTTGGGCGTTTATTTTATCCAGTCTAATTTATTAATCGATGTTACTTGGTCGTTAATAGCTGGTTTTATTACAGGGTCTATTGCGTTTTACTTGAATTTTAGAGAGCAGTACAAGCTCAGACAGCAGATTAAAAAGCAATTTGAACATTATCTTGATCCTAGACAAGTTAAAAAATTACAAGATAACCCAGAGCTTCTTAAATTAGGTGGCGAAAAAAGATACGCGACTTATTTGTTTACTGATGTACGAGGGTTTACCTCCATGTCTGAGTCGCTACCACCAGAAGATGTGACTTATATTATGAATCGGGCGTTGACAGCACAGCAAAAATCGGTGCAAAAATTTGGAGGCATGGTCGATAAATATATAGGTGATGCGATGATGGCGATATTCAATGCGCCCCTAGATCAACCAGCACATGAGAATTTAGCAATTGACTGTGCTCTGGATATTATGAAAAATATGGAAGAGCTAAATAAAGAGCTTAAAGGCAAAGACTTGCCACCAGTAGCTATCGGTATCGGCATTAATTCAGGTGAGGCTGTAATTGGTAATATGGGCAGCGACAGTCGGTTTGACTATACGGCGATTGGCGATGCTGTGAATACGGCAGCACGACTTGAATCGGCAACTAAAGAGGTGGGTGTTGATCTTCTTATAGGAAAAAGCACTGCTCAATTTACAAAATTTAAGTTAAACTTAATATCAACAATTAAAGTTAAAGGCAAGGCTGATGCCTTGGATATATATACAGTATAGGTGAATTATGAGTGATGAGCATTATCCAACCGGCAGATTTGGTGGAGACATGGATCGAAATGAAGTCGAAATGGACCTTAGTAAGTTTATGGCGATGGTGCAAGAAATTGGTGCACTTAAAGACAAGATCAGGGACTTAGAAGATGTTAATAACAACAACCCTTATCAAAAGATTATCTTTGTAGCTCAAGCTGTTGATAGCTGGAGAATATTTCCAAGAGTATTTTTGTCTGTTTATATGTACTTGCTCTATTACACAACCTTTTGGTTTATGGATTTACCAGAACCAAGCTTTGAACAATCGGGCTTAATTTCTATTGTTGTAGGTGCAGGGGCTGCATGGTTCGGGCTGTATGCTGGAACATCGGGTAGTTCAAAGAGTTTTAAAGGTGAAAAAGAATAAACGGAGAATAATATGGCTATTGGTTTAAGTAATTGGTTTAAGAAAACTTTTCTTGGTTATGAAGAGAAAAGGGTTCGTTCCAGAGATGAAGATGGCAAATATGTGGGTGATGATAAATCAACGCCTAATATTAATGAAGCCTACACAACAGTAAACGTCAAAATAAAAAAAGATAAATGAAACTGGCTCTAGTTTTAGGGGGACTTTTATTTGTCTCCGTTTCTATTAATGCGATTGTGTTCACTAAATTGGACAAAGCAAAAATAGAACTACAAACCGCTATCAGTAATCAAGCGGTGCTTGAAAGAACTGTTCAAGAGCAAAACGAACAGATTGTAAAAGCTCTTGAATCGGCAAAAAAGACCCAAGCTCAGATTCAAAACTTGAACTCCCAATACTCTGCAAGCCAAGCTCAAGTAACCAACCTAAGAAATAAATTTGCTAAGCATAATCTCGAAGGCATGGCACTAGCTAAACCCGCCTTATTACAAGGTAAAGTTAATAAGGCTTCGGCAAGAGTGGTTGAGAATTTAACTGTTATAACTAATCCAGACCAATTTGATGAAAAAGCTACTGATAATACCTCTACTACTAATTAACGGTTGCTCTTCGTTCTCTTTGTTCGGGGATAGAGCTAACCAAGAACCACAAGTCAAGCCTGTGGAAGTGGTTAGCGTGGCAAAAAGAGCGCCAATCTACCATCCACCACTGCCAGAGCCTATTGAATCGGCTGCAATTGAGTGGAGAATACTCTCTCCTGACGTAATGCAGGCGTATTTAGAGGCAATTGAGGCTGGCGAAGAACCAAGAGTCGCGTATTATGGGCTAACTTCTCAAGGTTATGAGAATTTATCTATGACAATGGGCGAAGTTACCCGATATATAGAACAAATATTACATATTGTAGGATATTACAAAGATATTGACGAAGAAGAAGAGGAATAAATGCCATTATTAAAATATCAATTTAAACCCGGAATAGACAAAGAGGGAACATCCTATACTAATGAATTTGGTTGGTACAACTCTGATAAAATTCGTTTTCGTTCTGGACATCCAGAAAAAATAGGCGGTTGGGCTAAATATTCAAGCAGCACCTTTTTAGGGACAGCACGATCTTTATACAATTATTCTTCAGCTACTGGCACAAACTATCTAGGGATAGGAACTCATCTTAAATTTTATGTTGCTGATGGAACCACTTATAATGATATAACCCCAATAAGAGCTACCACATCAGCAGGGGATGTAACTTTTTCAGCGTCTAATGGAGATGCCACTATCACTGTAGCAGATACTGCGCACGGTGCAGTTAAAGACGATTTTGTTACCTTTAGTGGTGCAGTTACTCTGGGTGGTTTAATCACTGCAACTGTTCTTAATCAAGAGTATCAAATTGCTACTATTGTTAATGCTAATAGTTATACCATTGAAGCTAAAGACACTGATGGCGACACAGTTACAGCTAATAGTAGTGATGTCAATAATGGCGGAAGCAGTGTTGTTGGGGCTTATCAAATTAATGTTGGGCTAGATGAATATGTTTCTAGTACAGGTTGGGGAGCAAGTGCGTGGGGCGATGGCACTTTTGGCTCTGCTGCATCTTTAGATGATACCAATCAATTAAGATTATATAGTCAAGATAACTTTGGTGATGATTTAATTTTTAATCCCAGAGCAGGAAGTATTTATTATTGGGATCAAAGTTCAGGCACAAGCACAAGAGCTGTTGATTTTTCTAGTCTGGGGAGTGCTTCTAATACGCCCACCAAGTGTTTACAAATAATGGTATCTGATGTTGATCGTCATATTATTGCTTTTGGTTCTAATGCTATAGGATCATCAACCCTTGATCCTTTGTTGGTTAGATGGTCGGATCAAGAGTCTGCTGTTGATTGGACACCAAGCTCTACTAATTCAGCAGGTGGTGTAAAGATAAGTAGTGGTAGCAAAATTGTAGGGGCATTAAGAACCCGACAAGAAGTTCTTATATGGACTGATTCTGCCTTACATTCCATGCGATTTGTTGGAGCACCGTTTATATTTTCCTTTAATGAGCTGAAAGCAGGGGTTTCCATGATCTCTCCTAATGCGGCAGTGAATGCTAATGGTATGGTTTATTTTATGGATCGAGGAAGTTTCTTTACTTATTCAGGTCAAGTCAGCCCATTACCTTGTGCAGTAAGAGATTATATTTATAGCGATATAAATTTAGGTCAAGCCTATAAGGTATTTGGTGCTGCAAATGTCGATTTTAATGAGGTGATGTGGTTTTATCCTTCGTCCGATTCCGATGAAATAGATCGTTATGTTTTATATAACTATATTGAAGGAGTGTGGTCTATTGGAACAATGGTTAGAACAGCTTGGATTGAAGCTCATTTAGAAAACAATCCAATTGCTGCTGGTAAAACAGGAACAGACTCAAATTATTTATACAACCAAGAGTTTGGACATGATGACGATGAAAGCGCTATGACTGCTTATATTGAAACCGCAGACTTTGACTTACAAGATGGTAATAACTTTATGCTAATTTCAAAGGTAATTCCAGACATAAAGTTTAGAGATGCTGACAGTGAAAATGAATTAGATATTTCTATTAAAGGTAGAGATTATCCAAGCGATAGTTTATCTACTTTATCAACATCTTCTTTAACAAACTCAACACAACAAGCCTTTGTTCGATGTCGATCCAGACAAGCTGTTTTAAGATTTGAAAGCAGTGGTTCAGGATATGGATGGAGATTAGGACATTTTAGGCTTGATACAAGATTAGATGGGAGACAATAATGGCTGAAAAAAGTGCAATACCCTTACCTGTGGCTCCTCCAGAATATTCAAATATTGACCAGTCAATATTAAGATCAACTATTGAAGGAACCATTGTTGATATTAATTCTGACATTGGTGGTGCCACCCAAATGAAGAATAAAATATCTTCTCTTTCTGTAAGGAGACATCAGTTCTTATTAATGGGAGCATCTGGTGGCTGATGCCTTAAAGGTTTTAGGGCAGTTAGACCCGTCAGCAACCACGACAACGACCTTATATACTGTTCCTGATAAAACCATGACCACAATTAGTTCTGTGGTAGCCGCCAATAGAACCGGCTCTGCTATAACATTTAGATTAAGTGTTCATGTGGATGGAGCAGGCGCTGATGATAAACAGTATTTATATTATGACAAATCAGTAGCGGCAAATGATTCATTAACAATAGTAATAGGCATCACCTTGAATCAAGATGATGTTTTAAAAGTTTATACAAGCGCAGTAGATATGAGCTTTAATGTATTTGGCTGCGAAACAACGAACGACTAGGAGAAAGTTTTGGCAAGAAGAAAGTATTTAGGTAGAGCAAATGAAGAACTAGATGCAATGTTTGCGGAGCTTGAGTCTATTGATAAGAGCACAAAAACAGGCAGAAGAAAACATCGTGCTTTGTCTAATAAAATAAGACGTAAAAGGGAAAGTCGTATTCTGTCTGGAATTAGGAGTTTGTTTGGTTCTAGGAAATATCCTGTTCCAGCAGCCGCTTCAGGTGCTGCATCAACAATGGGTTTTCCGGGTGTTCCTGAAAGTCCTATTGGGATCGGAACTATGGCAGAAGCGCCGCCTGCTCCTGATATTCCAATAGAAGAAATTACTGTTGATGCTAAAAGAAGGAGGAGAAGCGAACCAAATATAGAGCTTGCCGAACTTCCTGTTACTCAGAGTAGAGCGCCATCATTAAGAGCACAGGTTCCATTTGGAATTTATACTGGCGAATTGGCAGAACAGTTTGGAAATGAACCAGAAATACAACAAAGTATGATGTCTAAATTAGGTCGAAACCAATTAAAAACTCTTGAAAGAAGAATGAAAAAAGTAGCTCAATATCCAGATGCCTATCCACCTGATTATGCAACCCCTGAAGGAATATTTAAGTATGCAGAAGGCAAAACTGTAAAAGGAAACAGAATGATAGGCGAAGGTGGAACTCTATTTGATCCAACTGATCCTACAGATATAGCTTTGCTTGGATTGGGAATGGCTCCTATACCGGGAGCTAGAATAGCTGCTGGTGCTGCCAAGCTGAGGAAATTAGCAAACCTAAAATCTGCTATGAATCCTAAAAATATGAAATTCAATCCAATATTTACTGGTGCCGATACTCCTCTTACATGGGCACAATTAGGGGCGAGAGCTAAAACAAAAAGCGGTGTAACAGCATTACAGCCAACAAGAGAAGCATTAGAAGAAATGGCAGAGAGGAAATTATTTGAGGGAGTTTCAAGGGGGGGTCTTGGAATTACTGCTCTTGCTGGATATATGGCAAACAGAGATACTTCTAAAGACGAAAAAGAGATAAAAGAATTAACAGAAGAAGAGATGGAGAAAATGGAAAGAATATTATCTGAGATTGAGAGAGAAAAAGCATTTTACGGAGAAGATGTTGATGCTTGGAGTCCTGAAAACATTAACAGTAATTATGCAGGCGGCGGACAACTAATGGGTCATGCACAACAGCTTGCCAATGCAGGTCGTGGTGAAGATACCATGCTAATGCACGTTACCCCAGATGAAGTTGCAGGGATTGCATCATTAGCACCCGGCATGATGACCACTAACCCACAGACAGGATTGCCTGAAGCTGGATTCTTTAAAGATTTATTAGGATTTGGACTACCATTTTTGGTAGGAATGATACCGGGAATTGGTCCATTAGCCTCCGCAGCCATTAGTGGTGCAGGAAGAACAGCGCTTGAAGGCGGAGATTTTAAAGACCTTCTTGCAAATGTTGCTATGTCTGGATTAAGCAATAAGGTTATGGGTAATATAATGGACACTGGTGCAACAAATCTTGCTAATCAAGCAGCAACTGGAGCGTTAGCAAGTCCAGAAGCGTTTGGTCAAGCTATGCAAGGAGTTGGCTCAGAAGGCTTTGCAGATATCGCTGCTAAAGCTGGAATTGATGCTAATGCATTTCAACAAGCGGTAAGCGGAGGAATGGACCCATCTGCTTATTTATCTCAAGTAGCTAATCCATCACAGATTGCATCGTTTCAAAAGGGGTTATCAGATGTAGCTATGTCTAATATGCCTGCCCCTACTTTTGCTGGAAATATTAAAAATATTGGAGCAGCAGGACTTGGTGGAGTTCAAGACGCTTTAATTTCTAAAGCTGGTTTACCTCTTATAGCAGGAGAAGGATTAAAAGCACAGAATACTGCTTACAATAGATATAAAGATATGCTTGCAAACATGGAAGAAGAAAAGAAAAGAAAAGAAGAAGAACTCTATCGTATGTACCCTGAAAACATACCTTATAGGGGCGGCGGATCACTTTACAAGAATCGTTATATTAATGGGAACTGGAGTTAATTATGGCATTTCAAATGCAAGATGGGGAAATGATAGATATTAATGATCCTTATTTTAATGAGCCTCAGCCTTATTCTTATATTCCTGAGCTATCGCCTTATGCCGGAGTTGCTGGAACAGGAAGTATTACCAATAATCCTTTTAATCCAAATTACGGGAGAGTTGGCGGACCTAATAGAGGTGTTGGCAACAATCCAATGAACAATGTGGGGAATACAAATATAGTACCAACAGCAGCAAGAATCCCCGTTGCCCCACCGCCCGGATATAGACCGGGCATTGATCCTGAGTGGAACTATTTTCCTAATTCAAATCCGCCTGCAACAACAATAGGTCAATATCCTTATGGCATTACACCTCCTGCTAACTTACCAAATTTTGGTAATGTTTTAGCTGGAGTTGAAAATTTAGATTTTTCTAATTTAGATTTATCCAATTTAGATTTATCGGGTTTAGGTTTTTCTCAGCCCTCAACCCCTTCTGTGCAACAACCGGCAACTCCAGAGATAGCACAGCCAACAATGCCAGAAATAGACTATGATCTTCTGGCTAGTAAGCTTAATCTTCCTAGTCAACCTGCTTTTGAAATGCCAGATTATAGTGATTTAAGCGAAAGATTGGCAGGAATAGAAACTGGTTTAGGTGGACTAGAAACTAGATTCCAGAATTTTCAGGTTCCTGAATTTAAAGCTCCAGAAATTAATTACGATCTTTTGGCAGATAAAATTAATATGCCTGATTACACGCAACAGTTTCAGAATTTACAAACAGGTCTTGGTGGCTTAGGATCACAGATAGGTGGGCTACAGACACCTTCGTTTGAGATGCCAGACTTTGACTATAACCAGTTAGCTGGAAACATAGCTGGTCAGATTCAAATGCCTAGCTTTGAAATGCCTGATTACAGCCAACAATTTGCTAACATTCAGCAAGGTTTGGGCGGTCTAGGAACACAGTTAGGTAATTTTCAAATGCCATCTTTAGAGGTGCCAGATTACTCGCAACAATTTACAGATTTATCGACACAACTGGGCGGCTTAGGAACACAGTTAGGAAACTTTCAAATGCCTAGCTTTGAAATGCCAGACTATTCTCAACAGTTTGCTGATATTCAATCTGGTCTTGGTGGGCTAGGACAACAAATAGGGTCTATGCCGTCATATGAAATGCCTAATTATAATCAGCAATTCGAGAATTTACAGCAACAGATAGGAGGCATGGGATATGGTGGACCTACTTTACAAGATATTCAAGGTATTATGCCAAGCTATCAAGCGCCTGATTATTCCGAGCAATTTGCTAATCTTCAAACAGGTCTTGGGGGTCTAGGACAACAGATAGGCGGTCTTGGTTATGGCGGACCTAGTTTAGAGCAGATTCAGGATATTATGTCTGGTTATCAAATGCCTGATTATTCTTCGCAATTTCAAGACTTACAAAATCAAATAGGGAATATTGGTTATGGTGGAACTAACTTATATAACGATCCTTTTAGTAGTGGTCTTGGAGTAAGCGATAGACCCGGAGGTTTCGGAGGTTTCGCAAAGGGTGGA
>VTLG01011112.1_pt1 | contig 36732 bp, 57 predicted proteins | sample 4694571 | NCBI WGS metagenome assembly VTLG01 (sample SAMN12604809, study PRJNA352737) | marine metagenome | biome: ENVO:00000447; feature: ENVO:00000209|ENVO:00000569|ENVO:01000036; material: ENVO:00002151; isolation source: viral sequences binned using virsorter ...
ATTTCCACTAACTGTTAAAACTTCACTTGGAGTTGTAGTTCCTACACCCAATTTTGAATCATAAGTCATTCTAACAAAAAGATCAGCACCGCTATTAACCCAAAAATCATTTGCGTGACCTTTTATCTCTATCCCCCTATCAGTACTAGCATCAATATTTAGATAACCAGAACTATCTATAAAAATCTCACCATATCTAGCAGATACATCATCATATCCATAAATTCTTATCCCATTATCATCTGCGGCTTGATCAATAGTAAATTTAGTTTCTGGAGCAGTAGTATTTATACCAACATCTCCTGCTTGGGTGATTGATAATTTTGCACTATTATTATAGCCTATTGCTAGACTTTGATTGGATGCTATATACCAATCATCTTGAGCATCGTTATCGGTAAGATATATGGCTGATACAGCAGTGTTATGATTGCCGATTTGTAATTTAGTTGTGTTTGCAGTTATGCTTGCATCGGTTCCAATACCTAAAGAACTTGCGGTTGCATCATTTTCTCCAACAGTAGTTGCACCGCCTACATATAATTTTTTAGCAATACTTGCCCCGCCCTCTACTCTTAATGCGCCAGTGTCTCCACTGTCATCACTTGAATCAGTTGTGTCTGTAATATCTACTACATCATTAAAAGTAATACCATTAGCATCAATCTGTGCTTGTAAAGTTGAAGCACCAGAGTAGAGCCTAAGTTGATTACTAGCCCCCTTTCCAAACAATTTTAATCCATCGGCATCACCCAGCATTATGCCTGCATCCCCATGTGTATTTATTGAAAGTTTTATTTGAGGGTCTGTAGCGTGGAAAATTTCTAATTCAGAATCCGGGTCTGTAACTCCAATTCCAACATAAGAACCATTTGGTTGTAATACTAATGGAACATATTGAGTTGCGTGTTCTACTGCTCCATAATATGCGTAATTACTAGCGTTATTTACACCCCAATAATGCCTAACTTCTCCCGTTGCATCTCCACCCACTGTCATCGCTACATTACCATTTTCATCTGTATCATCAGTTGTATGTTTCACATGAAGAGTTGCCATTGGTGATGTGGTATTCATCCCAACATTGCCAGAAGAATCTATTATTAATTTATTAGAATCATCTGTAGTAAATTTCATAGAATTAGAACTGTGGTCGTATTGTATTCTACCTCTATTTTTATCTTCAGCGTCTCCAAAAACTAAATACCCACTACCAGCGTTACCCGATATTATAGTTACTACCGCAATATCACTTGTATCATTATTATTTTGAAAAACAGCTAAATCACCAGCTGCCAGTGTTGGTACAGTACCTACACCATCGGCGACTGTTAATAAAGCTGGAGGTGAAGTACTTCCTATTCCAACAGCACCGCTAACAATTAAATTATCTTCAGACTCATCCCATAACATATACTTTCCAGAAGTAGCCCCAAAAAACTTAACATCTTGTCCAGTATCATCAACTCCAACAGTAAGTGTACTATCTATTTGAACCGCACCATCAATATCAACTGCATCTAGATTTGTAGTTCCATCTACATCTAAATTATTAGCTATGGCTACATTACTGCTTGAATCTATAATTATTCCTTCCCCAGCACTTCCAGTTTCTATAGATAAACCTCTAGCAGTTCCAGTGCCTCCTTTATAAACTGATAACCTAGCATTTGCTCCACTTGGTTTATCAATTCTAAGCACTTCATAATTAGTACCGAACGGGTCATCACTCCACACATACATTGAGCCAGCACCATTTGTAATTGATAAAGATTCTTGAACCTTTACATAACCATCTGCAATATCTAGAGCAAGTGCGCTATCAGTTCCTGTTATAGTTAATTTTTCTTCACTAGCGTCCCAAACAAACGAGTCTCCAGAGGTAGCCGAATAAAAGGTTACATCTTGACCGCTACCGTCTGTGCCTACCGTAAACGTTCCATCAAGTTGTACATTTCCATCAATATCAACTGCGTCTAAATTAGTAGTTCCGTTAATATCAATATCACCTTCAATATCCACATTATCAGCCACTACTAAATTACCATCAGCAACATCAAGGGCTGTTTGCCCATTGGTTCCGGTAATAGTTAATTTTTCAGCACTCGCATCCCATACAAAACTATCTCCCGCTGTGGCTGAATAAAAAGTAACATCAGCCCCGTTACCATCTGAACCGACTATTAAATTTCCGTTTGCATCTATTGTTATTTTATCTTCTGTCCCAGCCGTTCCAAATCTAATTTCATTTGTACCACTTGGAGAATCTTGAACTATGTTTAAAATACCAGCAGTATCGTGAGTTATATATGAATAATCAGCACCTGCCCCATCTCCATTTGAATCTCCATCTAAACTAATAGATGCTCCCCCGGCGTCAGTAGAACCCACAATAAGAGACGTACCTCCAGATTTTATTATTTTAGTATTTCCAGTAATGCTGACAATTGAATTTGTAGTATCAACAGTAAATACATCACCACCATCTGAATTTTTTCTAACCAATAAAGCCTCGGTACTAGTAACATCTATTACCTGAGTTCCTTCAATAACTTCATCAAATGATAAACTTCCTCCGCCATTAACTTGTAAATCACCCGTAATAATTACATCGCCATCTATTGTTCCGCCATTACCTAAATCTTCAGTAATATGTCTGAGCATTGAACTCTGCATTATATCTCCACAGTTTTAACAGCACCGGTTGTAGTCGTTGTGCTATTATAATTAAAATAGACTGTATTACCTAACCCCCTTGGGACTGTTAAAAAAGTAAGGGTGTTTTTAGGGATCACCATATCATTAGCTGCCGTAACATCCGTAGTTGTAGTAGAAAAATTAAAATAAATTTCCACCGCTGAATACACTCCAAGTGTTGATGTCATTGTCGCTAAAGCTAAATGAGTTGTGTTCCCGGTGCTTGCACTAGAACCCGCAGTTCCTGCTGAATTAACAGACCATACCCCGCCTACGGTAGCATTTAATGCTTCTTGTACTGAACGTTTATGTAAATCAGCCATGCTTAACTCGACTTTCTGTAAACGATAGCAAAATCACCGCTCGCTATTTGAACTGATGACCATTCTCCGTATATCGTTTGACCGGCTTTAATTGTTACACTTGAAAGACTATCCCAAATATCTGTGTCTACCGAAGTAGCAGTTACTACGCAGTCTACTGATAATGCTTGAATAGCAACATAGGTGTGAGAATTGACAGTTGCATTTGTAACGTAATCGTAACCGCCCCCGCCTAACCTGTTTTGTGCTTCTTGTGTTGTGTAGTTATGTAGATTTGATGTTGCCATTTATTTTCTTCCTCTCTAAGGTTAATGGTATTACCGTGAACGAGCCTAATTAAATTATTTCTTTTTAATTTTTTTCGCCTTTGGTTTTGCTTTTTTTTTAGATAAGCTAGCCATTTCTTTTACACCCTTTAAAACTTTGTAACCTTCATCCATCCATTCTTTTGCTTCTTCAGGGTTATTTGTATGCCTAGTATTATTTTCTTTTCTTAAAATTATCATTTTCTTTCCTTTAAAAAAGGGGCAAGTGAAGACCCGCCCCTTTTATTATCGTTAGAGTTTAAGGATTAAGAAACTCAATTCCTTTAACATGGTTTCCAGTTGTAATAACCGCTCCGTAGATTATATCAGCAACAACCTTAGTTCCTAGGTAAGAAACATCATATTCAGATTGTACTCTAATATTCTGCTGAACAGCTACTGCAATCGCAGAGTTGTGAACTAAATAACCTGCGTGATCACCGGTGCTAGTCCCAGTAGTGATTAGAGAGCTGGTAAAAACCGGGATACCGAAAAGGTTTCCAACTAAACCAGAATTCATCACCGCATTATCCTGAAAACCCGTAGGCACTATATTGCCAAGTGATCCACTAGTTGCGTAATTCGCAGGGCTATTTGGAGCAGCAATAAATGCTTTAGAATTCAAAAGATCCGCATAAATCAAGGAATTAACAAAGAAGGCACATTCCTCTTGGGGGATGTCGTTACTCATCAAAGTCCCAAGGGCGGTTTCAATATCAGCGTTCGACATTGAATTATCAGCCGCAAGGGTTTGAGTAGTTCCGATAGTCCTGAGTAGGGCTTCAATCTTAGTGTCAACTGCTTTACTCAAAGCGTAAGCCATTGATTGAGCGTACTTATCAAAAAGTTGCTCATTAGACTGAATCATAGCAATATCTTCAAATAGCTTTGCGGCATATTTGTGTTGATCAATCGATAGGTCTATATCGGTTTCCACATTAGCGGTATACTCTACAGCAGTGTTAGCACTCTTATCAGCACTTGCTACTTCTTGGACTGTTGGAATGTGTAAAACGTCTCCCCTGCCTTGAACCAAAGATGAATAATCATCAAAGAAAGGTTTCAAGATTAGAGATTTCTCAAAATACCTATAGACACCATCACCCCAAAGTTCTGGAACGAATACGTCTACATCTGATTTCTGGGTAACATCCCCAGTAAATCCATAATAGTTAGCCATTGTTGGCTCCTTTTCTCATTCTATCTGCGTAACCCTTTACGATATTATTCCAATTAGACTGCCTTTCGCTCTTGCTCATATCAGTGAACTTTTTATTTTCAACATTAGCAGTTCTAGCGGGAGTTCCATCAGTAGAGGCTACACTAGATTTATTAATTAATTTTCCGTGCAAGACCCTGAGTTGTTCCATCGGTAAACCTCCGAAAGTTTCTCTGTCTTCTACACTAAAGTCATTAAGAAGTTCTTCTCGGTATTGAGACTCAGCCGCATTGAACTTTTCAACAAGGGGTTCAAGTTCTGCGATCTTGACTGCTCTTTCTTCAGCTAATTCTTTCCATTGGTTCTGCTCTTCCATCTGTTTTTGCCTGTCTGCTTCTGCTTTCTTTTGCATTTTAGCTAATTGAGATTCTGCCTCTTGAGCCCGGTTTCTATACTTTTTGCTTTCCTGCACTAAGGCTCCGTAGTCGGGCAACTCGATATCCTTATCTTGGCTTTCATTAGCCACTTCTGTTGAGATTGGTTTCTCTACGACCGGTTGCTCTTTATAGGGCTTGGGTTCGTTTTGTTCCGCTACCTGCGGTGTGTTTTCTGTTGACATTCTGTCTCCTTGTTTTTTTAATTTAAAAATAATTTTTATTATTTAAAAAAAGAGAATTGGGGTTTTACAATATTTTTTTACTTTATAACATTAATCAATCATCTCACAAGTAATGACATTGCCTTTTTTACTAGTGATTTTAAATTTAGTGTCCCTAGGCAGTAAAACCTCTGCTTCGTGTTTTAAATAATTAGGATCAACCAAGTCCATAGGTAGAGCGTTTTGCCCTTTTTTAATTTTATAAACAAAAACATGCGGGTCTTCCCAGTAGTTCAGTTTTTCTGCAAATTTATCAGCAACAGATCTTTTTCTACTGGTACTTACATAAGCGTTATGCTTAAAAGTCATTCCGGGCTGTATATCTTCGCTATTTTTAATTCCAAGTAATGGAGAGACCTCTGTCACTCCCCTATATACAGTAAAATCATTATCTGCTACCGAATTAGCTAAAGCCCCGTCTATGTTTTCTACAAAGCCCACCATTTCTGACACCTTTACCGCATCTCTTAAATGTTTCGGTATCTTACCGGTTCTTAAATAAGCATTTATAGAACCGTAACCACCGACTATACTATTAGCGTAACCCGATGTGTACTCTTCTATTGCTTTAATTTGTTTTTGTGCCATTGCATTGTAGGCAAAGGTATGAGATTTACTTGAACTCCATTTACTTGAGAAAACTTTTTCACTAATAAATTTTTTAGGTTTATTTATATTTTCTTTTCTGAGTAAAGGTTTACTAAAATCTTCATCTTTATATTCTTCAGGAACTAATTGACACCGGCAGTTACTCCTGCATATTGAGAATCCAGACCGGGGTAGACCTATTGTTTTAAAAAACTCCATAGTGTTTACTTCCCCGTTTCTAGGTTCGCAATCTGGACACACCCTATTATCACCTATACTGACCCACCTGTATTCTTTTATACCGGCTTCTTCAAATTCTTTCCTGGAAGTTTCATTAGCAACCATGTTAGCCCCGTTTTTTACAGTGTTCTTGACGTTATTCCTGTAAGTGCCAAACAACCTGCCGCCAGTATTTAGATCGTTCATTAAAACGGATTTAATAGCAGAGTTGTCCATACCGCTTTCCTTCATCTGGCTGATTAATTCTTCTAATGTTAGAACAGTTTCTGCTGCATTCTTAGATAATTGATTTCCTATTATAATTCTAAGATCAGGCATTTCTAAGTAACTTATCTATTTTTAATTCTATAATCTTCAATGCTCTTTTTTCTGATTTCTTAGTTACCCCAAACCATTCTCTTTTAGGTAAATTGCCTCCCCCCTCTTGATGGAACGCACCTATTTGTGCATCAGTTACCCCGTTCCTTTTTCTTTTTGAGTGCGGTGAAAGTTCTACAACCTGCCTTGCTCTAGTAGCTCTTTTTACCTGGAGGTTCCTCATACTATCTTCATTTACCAGTGTTTGGTCAAAGCCCTTTGCTATTACAGTTGAGTCGGCTAAAGGTTTCATCTGCCCGTTCACTCCCTCCCCTCTCTCAAGTCTTTTGAAATGATCTTCTTTTATTACATCTCCGGCAAAATTTAATTCCCTATGTAAGTCTAATTTAATATTCTTTAGGTTGAATTTCTTTTGTATATCTACATCAAATTTCATTTTATTTTATTTAAGATTTTATTAGCGTATTTCTTTGCTTCATCTCGGCACTGCTCTATTTCATCCATATGCTCACCTAAAAAAGCATCACTCAAAGATAATAAATAACCTTCCGGGTCTTTTAATAAGTCATCTATATCTATAGCATCTAAAATAGTATCAGCGTCATCTTTGATAACCTGTTCTATTTCTTCTAACTTATCTATATAATCAAGTACCAATCGTGCCAAGTTTCCTTAACCCTTCAAAAGCCGGTTGTGTCGGTTGCTCGGCTTCTTTTGTTTCTTGTTTTTCTGTTTTTATTTCTTCCAGTTTAGATTCTAATTCGGCTTCATCCATATCCGGGTTGAAATATAACAACAGGTCTTTCTTAGTCATTATACCTTTATCCAACTTCCAATCTAACCATGCCCTTTCTTCATTGGGCGATAAAGGAAACTCCACCTCACCGAAATCAACTGTATAGTCATCGGATAAATTCATAACACCATGGGTTTCCAATATCACCCGGTCAATAGCATACCTACTTTTTTCCCAGTCTTTAAAAACCGGTATATCACTTTCTCTAGATTCTAAGTTTTCTATCTCCATTATTTTAAGAGCCTCACCGCTTGGTGCGTTACCTGTTGTATCACCCCACCTAATACGCAAGTGATTATTTTCAGCGGCAGTATTAGCGAACGCTTTAGCTGCTTCTATATGCCCCATAATGTCGCCTCCAGGAGTAGCGTAATTAAACGTAGCCCCTTCTGGTATTATTAAAGCGTGATCTATTCCAGAAGTTAGCTTACCTTGCCCTTCTTCTATTCCAGTAAAAACCGGTTGCCCTAAACTAAATCTTAAATGTAAAGCTAAATTAGTGTAGGCTATACTTATTTGCAAAGCAGCCCTAACAACATCATAGCTATCTGTTGGAAACTTTACCCTACTGATAGGGTTTATTCCGTAAGGGTTTATCATTTCTGGATTGCCTTCAATAGCAAACCTATCACCCCTAGAATTGAATCTAAAGTGCATACCGGGTAACCCTTCTCTGTCCTCACTCCAAAAAACATACATTCTATCTTTACCGCTTTGCTCTACCTCGTAAGAATATCCATATGGTTCTTTTTCTCCGTATATAACATACTCTTTGACATCAGGAAGTATTTCATATTCTAATCTTTGCTTCCTTTCATTGTACATAGTTTTAAACCAACAGCAACCTAGCAGCCAAGAAAGTTCTGCGAACTCTTTAGTTTTAGTGTTTAGCCTATAAGTAATATCGTTATAGTCTTGATTGATCTCATTAGCTATCAACCTTTCGGGGTCGCTTTTATATAGCATCATCCTAGCTCTTGCAAAACGACTAACAACCGCCTGCGGAAAGGGGGGAACTTGCTGTAGAGAATCAGTAGCAAACCATTCCTCTATATATTCATCTAAATTATTTTGATAATAAAAATCTAGGGATTCATATAGTTGATCATTCTTTTTATAAGTATATTCTTGCTCTATTTTTTTAACAGTGTCAAGGATAATACTTTCACTGAGGTCGGGTATTACTATTGTGTTTACTGACTTGCCAAAATTGTACATATTATCACCATTTTATTTGTTTACCTATTTTACGGACTACTGGAAATTTATAACTTATTGCATAGCTGCAAGCATCTAATGCGTGAGTAAGTTCTATTTGGTTTTTATCGAGACCGCCCCTTTTATCCCTTTGGCATTGCTCTAAGTCTTTAATCAAGTGAACGCATTTAGGGTCTACAGTCATACCGACATTCCCCTCTGCGTCTTGCAGTTTTCTATTTAAAGCGTTCAACCTGTCAATATGAGACGGATGTGATTTTTTAGCCATTATTATAAATCCGTGATCTCTTAATATTTGATGGTCAGACCTTCTGCTTGTTGTTGACCGGGCTTTACCTGCCGGATCTGGATAGCAGTTTATACCGGGTGCTATCTTTTTCATAGCTATTGCAAGTTCTTCTGTATTGCTATTTTTTAATCTGATTTCATCAAAGAAATGAATAGTCCCATCGGTGTATTGACAAGCTAAGACTGCCGTCATATAATCCACATTAAAATCTACACCCCACCAAAGAACATTAGACAGCTCTTTAGCCTTAGTGCAGTGTTTTTCTCTATTAAAATTGTATGCTGCCCTATTCCCGGTTGTTTCAAAAGAAGCTTCAAATTCTTGCTTAAAGACAGTTTCATCCATAGTCCTCTTAGCCATCTGTATTTCTTCTAGCGGCACGAACCCCCCGTCTATTGTTTTAAACTGCCAAGACATCCAATTTTCATCTTGCTTTTGACCTTGTATAAACAAATCATACATAATGTCATACCCGTTAGGGGTTCCTATGAATAATGCTTGACCTTTAGTGGTTGCTAACATAGGCATTATAATTTCTTCCCATACGTGGGGCTTTATGTAAGCCATTTCATCCATAACGCATTTAGTAAGTTCTACACCTCTAAGATTGTGTTCATTGTCAGCACCCTTTACACTTAGCTCAGCCCCGTTATCAAATACTACAGATAGTTCAGACTCATTCAGCTTTGCACCATTAAACCCAGCAAACATCTGCCTGAGGACTGGAAAAACAATCATCTTACCCTGCCTATAGGTTGGAGTAATAAACCACCTTCTTTCCCCGGTTTCAAATGCGTCTTTCAATAAGTACATCAAACTGAGGACTGTTTTACCCCACCTTCTGCCGGCTACAATAACTTTAAACCTAGCCGGGTGTTGCAGTATTGTTTTTCTAGTTTGATTTAAAGTCCAATTAATCATCTATTACCATTACTTGAATAGGTTCAGATTTAGTTGTCCTTACTTGCCTCTCTAATGCTTTGCCTTCCAGCCTTTCTACTATAAATTGTATAGCCCTAAGATCACCCCTTTCAGCTAACTGAAATAATTTACTTACAACTCTTTCCCTGCGTTCTACTTCATCAACTTTAGTAAAGCTAAAATCTTTTATTAAATCTGTGTAAGCATTTCTTCTTCCGTTCGGGTTTCCAGATTCCCCCGGTTTGAACCGGTTTCCAATGTTGTTGCCCTTTGCAAAATGACCATTAGCCATTCTCCCGTTCGGTTTGTTATCGGTTTGTTTATTGCTCATAATCTACAATCGCTATCATTAGTGGTTTGTTTAATTTATCTAATAAATTTTTTACTTTATCGCTGTCTATTTCATACACATCAAGTTCCAGTCTCCAATTATGTGTAGTCTTTAAATTTTTAATTCCAACAAGTTCAGCATTTACCGTAACTGAATTTTTTTTGTCATTTACCATTTAACTTTATTAGCCCAATAAGCAGCACTCATTCTTCCCCGTGCTATATTTTTTCTATGCCTAGCTTTGAAAGATTTCCGCTTAGCTCTTATACGGGCTGATTCTCCCTTCTTCGGTTTACCTGCAGTCTTAGCCCCTTGCTGACCGAATCTTATTAGTTTTATTTTAGACCCAGACTTAGCCAGGACTACGTGGCTTTTAGTTCTGTGCTTGGGAGTCCTTTTAGGGATGTTAAAACCCCTTAACCCGTACCTAGCTAGCCTTGGGTCTTTTTTCTTAGGCAATTATTTTTTCTTCTTTCTTTTCTTAGCCGTTTTAGCAGATGCTCTGAAAGCTGCAGCAGTTGGGGCGAAGCGAGACTTTTTACTTCTCATACGTTCCTTACTACCGGCTTTTATTCTTCTGCGTTTAGCGTGGATGTTAGCGTATAAACCTTTCTTCTTCTTTTTCTTCCGAGCCATTATTTACGCTTCATTCCTCTTTTTTTTCTTTTCTTCATTCCTACTTTTTTCTTTTTGGGGCGACCTTTCTTAGATCCGTATGTACCTTTACCCATTGGCATTTTATGTTCTCCTATTTTAAAATGTTCATTAAAATTTAAAAACCTTTATTTACTTTTAAAAAATATAATTTAGCCTATAAACAAAAAAGGGGCGATTAGCCCCTCTTTTGATTCTGATTTGAGTAAGTTACTTACGCTTCAGCGATCTTATACCCTCTGTCATTAAATCCGTCTTCTCTTTTGAAACCGGTTTTATCTGATTCTTTAATGAAACCGGTGTTATCAAAATCGCCAGTTGTCATATAGTGATGTAGAGCAAAGTGGCTCTTCATACGGCTATAAGCATCAACCTTCTTAAGACCTTCATTTGCGCAGTTATATAAACTCCACATGTTACGCTCTTCAAAAACTCCGTGTCTAGGCTTATTCCAATCAGCGAAAGCCACATTATTAGCTGAAGCTGTTAAAACCCCGTTACCGTATAATTTACCTAACACTTCATAGCCTTCGTTTACGGTTATCTCATTACCCTTCATCTTTTCAGCACTGGCTACGAAAGCATCTGTCATCTCAGGAAGTTTCTCCGCAGTAAGCATGGCGTAAGCGGTGATGTCGTCCCAAACGTTATCGGTGTGTTTTCTAGCAAAGTAGAACCCGGTGCTTGACATCATACCATTTAAGCAAATCATTATTCTACCAGAAGCACCAATAGTTACCGGTATCCACTTATTATATGAGTTGCGTATAGTTACGGTAGGCATTATAAAGTCAGCGGCAGTAGGTGTATCAGTAGCCATTGACTTATCGCTTAAAACTAAGCTAGTCTCAAGAACTTGCCCGTTACAACTTACGTTATGCGTTTCGCCAACTAAGGTCAACTCAGGTCTTTCGCCTAAGATTATTTTTTCAACTTTATTGATAAGCTGAACATGCCCAACCGGTGCGTAAGTTTTCGTGGCAGCCGGCTTAGGTATCCTGGAAAGGGTTTTGCGGGTAGCAAATGAATGACCTCTTCCGTTTAGGATCTGGCTCAAAGAAGCAGGTTTGTGATTCTTAAGAGCGTTATCAAGTAGTTGTGTTGTTGTTAATGTGTTCATTTTGAACTCCTTTTTTTATTGTTGTTGTTTTAATTATTTTGGTTGTCGTAATAAAAGAAACTAGAACGTAAGCTGACGTCAACTTGGTCTTTTTCGTACCAATCTTCTTCACCATTTACAAAAGAAACTAGAACGTGATCTTCGTTATAATCTATAACGTTACCTACTCTAGTAAGACCTTCTATTTCATGTATAAAACCCTTACCATGCACCCTGACGTATGCCCCTTCTGTTATTTTAGTGTTTTTCATTTCTTCCCCTCTATTGTTTTTTGTTGTTGTTATTTCCATAGCTAATTTTAAAAAAGAATTTTGTAAAAGCCAAATGTTTTTTTAAAAAAAGAATTAAGAGTTTATTTCGCCAATAAAATTATATTCTTTATCGTTTATATATTGCATTGCTTCATTGATAGAAACAACTTTACTTGCATTAGGCTTGGTGACGTAGAGTGCCTTTTTTTGCTGAGACCAAATGATTATAAAATGTTTATAGATTAAACCGGTTTTATCTATATGGTTTTCTATTAAAACGTTCATATAAATAAATTTGTTTGGCTGGGGTTCACTTGTGCGTAAATGTCTTTTCCTATTATATATTCTAGACATATATTTTGGTCAAACACGTCAATGTTATTTAAGATATGGCAGGGAAAAGTTTCTTTAATATTGTTGACTGTTGTTTTTTTAGCCCTCAACCAAGATTCACTTTGGTTATCTCCCCTTTGTTTGTGTCTATTTTTTAAAGTCATTTCTCCAACTTTTAAAATAATAACCCTAACATTATTTGTTACATTATAACACTCTTTAATAAATGAAGGTTTGAAAAGCCTATCTCCTTCTATTAGCAAATGTTTAAATTCTTTATTTTTTATAAATTTTATAGCATCCGGTTGAACCGCCATACTCAATTTATCAGTCCCGGCGAAAAGTTCATTCTCCTGGTAAATTCCGAGAACATAGTTTTCACTAGCTTCATCTTGATAACCCTTTATTAATCCATGTTGAATTTCTATTTCTATTCTTAACCTAGAAATAATTTTTTTCATTAAAGTTGTTTTACCTGAAGCGGGTTCGCCTCCTATTATAGTTATAAATTTTGCCATAGTGTACACTCATTTATTTTATTAAAGAAATTATTTTTAAATTCAGGAAAATCCTCACCCATCATAAGCACTTCTCCGGTTTCTCTAAAGTGGTTTTGTTTTACCGGGCATAAACCGGGGTCGTACTGACTGTCTTCAACTCTTAGGTGTGTAGGCAAATAATGTTTTCTAGCTTTCCAAAATATTTTTAATTCTTCTAATATCTTAGGTTTATGTTTCCAATTTTCTTCCGCTTTTTTAATTCTTAAATAGAACATATCATTATAAACATTAGGGTATCTTCTGTTCTTTCTAAACCAAGATTTATAAGTGCAAAGGGTTGATTCTAATGTAAAGTAATTTACATCACCATAAAACGTCCTACCTTGAAAACGAGACTTAGCGTTATCCAATAACTCTTCACCTAGAACTTTACAACCTTCAATTATATCAGGTGTATGTATTTTATCTTTCCCGTTCCACATTGGATTGCTTTTATGCTGATCTAAATCATCCCTGCCTATCACTTTTAAAAGCCCGTTTCTGTGGCTCATACTCCCGGTGTAATCATCAAGGAACAAATGGTTAGGTTCAATATATTTCCCCATAATTCTAATATATTCTAAATAACTAAAAGTGCTCAACCTTCCAAACATAAAAAATTTATTTATCACTTCTTCCCATAAATCATCAAAAGTAAAAAACCGGTTAAAATATTTTACTTGACTTTCGCCAACCACTTCTTTATAATTCTTAATCATCTTAACTAAATGACCCTTCTGGTATCTTCTATCAGTATCGTAATCTAACAGCCTCCAGTTTTTTGAATGCCAGTTTTCTAAATGATTTAAATCTAAACTTTTATAATCTGGAAAGTTTTTTAATATAACAAGTGATGTACATAAATTTTGAGTTACGCCATTAATGTAAGCTAACCAATATTTTGATTCTGTGTCTAGATTTAAACTATCAACAATATAGGGCATTAAGTAATAAACACAACCGGGGTGACTTGCGTATTTTAAGTGGAATTCATAAAACTTCATAAAAACTTCTTTTCTATATTTAGGGTCTCTATAATCTGCGCCGGTCGTAAGTTTTTTTATTTCTGTTTCGTTTTTTAATTCTTGATAAGTGTGTAAAGTTTTATAGGGCATTTATAAACCCCCCGACCAAATTTTTTCCCAATCATCTTCAGGTGCATATATAGAATCTAAATGGTTGTTTACTTTTTTAGGTTTTTCACCTACTATTTTAATCGGCATAAAACTTATATCAGGCTCACTTCCCACAATCCAAAATAATGTAGTCGGCTTTTCTAATTCAGGTAATTTATCTTTTAAATAAGTCATTACCTTTCCTTCGTAAGTAGGGTGCAACTTAACACCTTTATAGTCATATGGCATTTTTTGGCTATAAGTAACATATTTAGTTGTGTGTAAATCGTAATAATTTAAAGTAAATTTACAGAGTTTAGGCATGTTATACATTTTATATAAAGCCCCTTTGCCTATTTTAAAATCTAAATAATTATAAGAATCTAAATTAGATAAAGCGGTCAACCTGTCTCTTATAAATTCTATTTTCCTTGGGCCAATCCCAACCAAGTGAACATTCATATGTTTTTTCCTGCCGCTGATATATTTATTAAGACCATATAATATGCTAATCGTTGAATTACAAGAACCGCTAGGAATAACTAAGTCTTCAATATGTTCTGGGATGTTTAAAACTTGCCTAGCACTTAATAAATGAAACCTTCTAATCTTATCCATATTGTCTTTAGAGTCTACCGCTATGCCGTACTTTAGCTCAGTTGAATTTACGTCATTCTCTACCAATTCTTTTACCCTTCTTTGTAAAGCCGGGTTGAACCCTACTTTAATGAAATCTAATTCAGCACCAAACCTAGTTGCTAGATCCATCATTTTATTTCTAAGTACAGATTCAGGTTTAGTTGCCCCTACGACATTTACAGAACGTAACCCGTAATGCTTGCAAACCGCAGATGACATCGGTATTTGAGGTGATAAAACAGAAGCCCCGCTATAAACAGTTTTTATTGTTTTTCTTTTTTCATTAATTAGAAAAATACATTGCCTTAGCTTAGCCCCGTTTATACCGCCATAACCAAGTGGTGCAAAATAATCATCTCTTTTAAAAAACATTTCTCCTATTTTTTGAACCGGTGTTTCTACATCAAGATGTTTTTCCCATTTAATTATTTTTCTATCAATACTAAATTTATTAAATACGCTTCCCTGCATTAAATCCTCCCTATGTATTTTCTATGAACCGCAGTTGTGTTCAATTTTTGTCTTTTTAATTCTTGGGACGGGCTACCGCATTTTATCATCCCGTTCCTATAATACATTACAAAAGAAAGCCTAACCGCATCATCTTGTTTTTTTATTAAAGGGGTGTTTCCGTGCCATTGGTGTACGTCAGCCAATAGAAGATCATTAGTCCTCATTTTAAACCCTACGCCATATTGAGGCATTACAAAATAAGCACCTCCAATATTTTTAGTGTAAGCAACTAGATTGCCGAACCCTTCTGCGTAATCTCCCGCATCAGTATGAACAGCGGTTCTGTAGTCTCTATTAATTGTTATCGTAGTAAAAGCGGTGTTATCTATTACAAAGTTAGGGTGTGTAGCTAAAGCCATAGCCCTTTGTTTTTTATAACGATTAGGCACCATTTCTTTAAATGCTTGATTCACTACATTTACTAGCGGTAAACACTTTTCATATTTTTCTAAATTTTGCCTAGTGAACGCAGTTGTTCTACAATAATCAAAATGAGCACCCCTATCAAAATAACCTGCTATCCCGCTATTAACAAACATTTTTTCTTCAGTTCCAGGAACGTAAGTTTGTGTTGTTTTTGATATAGTTCCATCTTGTAATATTCTATTTTTCATTTCTCCACCGCTAGCAGTACCCCGGTTGTTAGTCCTTGTTGCGGCGGGCAACATATTAATATAAGCATCGTAAAGTATTTGAGGTTCAATATAATTTTTTTTAAATATTGCAATGGTTTTTCCAGAAGGCAGACTTACTAGACAATCTTCATTTATTAAAACTTTAATGTGTTTTTCTTCTAAGAATTTACCCGCAAGCAACTTTGTTTCTCTACCTGTTAATAAATATTCGGCTGTTATTTTTTTCATTTATAAAGTTCCTCATTAAATTCATCTGCGGTAGTAGGTTCTAATTCAAGACCCCTTGCTATTTCTATTATTTTTCTTATAGCTTCTTTATATACATTAAAGCCATTTTCACTTTTTGTTTTAAAATCTTTATGAGCAAACCCAACACCAAGGGGATGGTCTTCAACTTTATTTAAATTTTTTAAAATCAATAATAACCCGTCTGAGTGATTATCTATTTTATTTTCGTTACAATAATCATCTAACAAAATTAAAAACTCTTTTTTCTCCCCTTGGTTAAATTGTAACTGAACATATTCTATTTCTGTAGTTTCTTTTACACCTTCATTTTTTTTAGGTGTCAAATCAAATAGGGTTTCTTGATCATACATATTTTAACTCCGTTTACAAAGCGGGCATTCTATTTTCTCTTTACCTATCACCGGTATATTTCCTTTAGGGTAAGTATGCCAACCTCTAGCATTTATATACTCAGGAACCTTAGCCCAAACCTGCTTGCAAATTACACAAAAAAACATAGCATCATCAACCTTTATTTTACGGAACTTACCGGCGTAACTATTTTGACCTATTTTTTGATGGCTTTTTATTTGGCTCATTCTAGATTTAATAATGTAGTCAATCATTTTAAATCCTCAACCATCTTTTCTAATTCTTTTTTGTCTATTTCTCCGGTAGAATATTTTTTACCTATCCTGAACAACTCTCTTATCGTGCCTTCCCCGGCAATATCAGTTTTATGAACCTTGTGTTGTGTTTCAAATTTATTAATGTTTTTAGATTGGATTATATTTTCTATTTTCCAAAGCGGGGGAAGTTTACCGGCTATCTGCCCATTAGGGAGTTCGCAAGAGAATATTATTTCTTTCCAAGATTGTTGTATTATGCTTTCTTTATACCTCATTAAAAGCCTGCACATTTCTGTAAAAAGTTTTTCATTCTGACCTTTCATTTCTAGCAATTCAAAAAGGTCATTTACATAAACCTCAGCCCTCTCAGGTCTGCAGGGTTTGTCTTTTATATTTGTTGTTTGTTCTTGTTGTTGCCCATTCATTGTTATTATTTCTCCATTTGATTAATCTTCTTTTAATGTCAAAAGTTTGTTGAAATTCAAATTTCATTTTCCTGCCGTTCGGTTTCATCTCAGACCAGTAGTCAAAAAACTCCCTTGCCATCTTAGGGGTCATACTTAATTCTTGAGCGGTGTCAGATACTTGAGACTTGAATTTTGCAACCCTTTCTATTTTATCTTCATCTTTATCTTTTTCTTTTTCTTTAAGGGTTTCCAAACCCTTCAAATATTTTTTTAAACCCTTACTTTCTAATCTTTTAGAAACACTAATATGTGGCTTAGAAGTTGAACTCAGTTTACCGTATTGATATTCTATAAAGTCAGGTATGAATAATTGTTCGCTTTCACTTTTTGTTTTAACCTTAATAACTTTATTTGACATAAAATCTAAATCTTTGATAGAAACCTCTTCTCCTATGAAAAACGATGCCGCCTCAAAATCAGCGTCCCATATACCTGCGTGATCGCATTTAGTAACTATATAAAGCCAAAGCAGTTTTTGTTTTAACCTTAATTTTCTAAACCACTGCTTATCCCATATTTTTGTATCTACAAATCTTTTAGCCAACATTAACCTCCATTATTTTCTTTTCAAGTTCTTTTTTAATATCTTCGTATTGATAGGTTCCGTATTTTACCGTATTTGATATGTCTTTTAACCTTTCTAACCTATCAGTACCTAAAGTTTCTTCTGCCCATTCTTTAGCCTGTACAGGGTGTTTATGCCACCAATATAGATGACAGCCCATACATAATATTTTAACATTATCAGTTATAAACTGCATACGAGGATGTTTCCCCCGGGGATAAATGTGAGATGCGTGAAGGTTTGTACCTTTTCCACACCTCAAACAGCATTTATCCCTTAGCATAACATATTCTCTAAGTAGTTCGTGTAGTTTATTTCTCTGAGCCTTAGTCATCTCGGTATCGAATCCCTAACCTTTATGAAATACATCATCCTGTTATGGGCTGAACCGCCCTTTGATATCTTTCCCTTCTTGAGCATTTCTTCATATATTTGTATGTAGTGATTCAAGCTATGAGTATGTAATGGTATCCTACTATTATTATTCCCAAGGCTCTTTTTCGTTATTTCCCTGCTTATTTTCTTCATTGTTATTTTCCCCGGTTCGGTTTTCTAGGTATGTGTCTAGACTTTGTACAAGTTCGAAAATCCTGGATGTATTCTCTTCTATCGCCTTTACTTTTTCTTCTAAATCCGCACTCATATTAGATACTAATTTAGTAGCATTATTAACAGCAACCGCCCATGCTATTCTATCATCAGTAGTTGAAACCCTGTTTTTTCTTTGAATCGAATTAGCCATTTTTTGTTTTTCGTATTCTTCATCTATTTGAACGTTATCAGTATTTTTCACTTCTAATATTTTAGGCGACTTGGAAAACTCGACCCTCCAGAAAGGATAATCATAACCTTTATTCATAAAAGTGATAATAGCTATATCACCTTTAGAAAACCCCGCAAGTTTTCCGTATAAAGATTCACTTGCAATAAGCTGGAAATCTTGATTAGTCCTTATAGTGTAAGTTTCCCCCTCTTGGTTAGGTGAGGTTTTGTAGTCTTCGCCGACATTACAAACTTCTAACCTAAATTGATCTTTAGGGTAATCACCCTTAGTTGTTTCAGCTTTTACAGAACTAGGATCAATTAAGAACCTAACTTGAAGAGGTAAATCGCTGTGGTATTTTTTTGTTATGTTTAAAAATGCCATTTCATCTCCTTTATTATTATTTGAATTAAAACTACTATTCCAAAAATTATAGCCCAATATTTAATTGACTTTTCTAAGTAATATTCTATATGGTCTATTATTGTTTCTATTAAATCAATCATATTAACCCCCAAACAGCTTATACTGATTTTCCATTAATGGAGAAACCGCTCTGTACTCAGCTATTTTTTTATTATTCCTAGTTGTAACAGTTTTCGATTCTATAGCCATCCCCTGTTTTTTTAAACTGTGGATTATTGCGGCTAGACGAAAACATCCGAACATTTCCAAAGCCTCAAGTGAAGTAATAGGATTACCGCAGTTAAGGTGGTTCCTGATGAGATCTATTTGTGATTTACTTTTCATTGTTGTTTTTCCTTTTTATTATTATCAATAAACATATAGCATAAAAAACGAAATCAAGAAGTTCTTCCAATGCTTCTTGTGCCCAGTCTCTCCCGTCTTCAACATCTATTTCGTGACCATATTGACGACCGCCCTTATCTAACCTTTCTGCTATCATCTGTAATATTTTATATTTCATCTTTTTAATCTTCACAATTTCTGCAAACCAACAACCAATCTACCCATCTATGGTTAAAAGTTTTGGTTATACCGCAATACAAAATTTCGTATCTCTTGCCACATTTATTGCATTTCTGTTTTGAATATTTCATAATTAATAGACCCGCAAGGCATGGTAGCCAACCACCACATACCTTATTGAGTTAAGCATTTTCACCCTGCGGATCTAAACCGGTTCTAATTTGGTCTGCTAAAATTTTGTAAGGTTCGTCGCTCAAGTCATTGAAAGAACTTAGCATACTGCTCATATTGTAAAGAGATTCTACTATTAAATCTTTTTCTTTTTTATTGCAAATTAAAACAATAGAAGAAGGGGCAGAGTCTTTTGGTTTCTTTGCGGAGTCCCCGGCAGACTGGAGTACCGCCCCTACTTCTTTAAATTCATTGCATATATTTTCTAACCTCCTACAAAGTTCAATAAAATATTTACATTCGTACGGAGGTTCTTCAGGGTCTATGACAATACCCTTGATAGACTGATAAAGTTTTATAAAATTTGATTCTAATTCTAAACATTGCTGCAATGTTCTACTTGCTGGAATTGAACTATTATCTGTTTTTCGGAATGGATAAGCCACCGTAATGCTCCTTATGTTGTTTAATGGTTGATTTCCCTAAGTAAGTCAAATCTTTACCTGTGTAGGTATCTTTTAAAGTGAGTAATTTAAGACCGGGGCAACTACCGAGTTCAGTATCTCTTTTTTCTTGTGTTGCTTTGATGGCTCTTTCTAATAACCACCCTAGATCATCGTGCATCCATATTGCATAATCAATATCTGTGCCGGGTTTCCCGTCCCATTCTAAATCCATAAAATAACGAGGTTCTTTCAGGCACTTATAACAACATTTTTCAGATGAACAATATTGTATTTCGTTTACCTTCTTATCGCAATTAATACAAGTGTACGGCATATAAACCTTTTTTAATTCTAAGCAGGGATCCACAATAACATTTAGTGTGTGCTTTAAATAGAGTTATTATTTTAAATATGAACCCCTGCAATTTTATACTTTCCTTAAAATAGTAGTGGGCTTTACGAAGTCCCAGTCTAAATTGAAACCTTCTCTTATGTAAAACTTCATACGGATTTTTTTCATAGTTTTAGGGTTTGTCCTATTAACAACAGCCAACAAAAATCTTCCTCCGCTTTCTGAAATTCTAGGTATAAGTACACCCGCTTTTTGCCCATCCTTCATAGCCCTGTAAATAGGCACAGATTGTATGCTCTTATAATAATCATTAGGGAAGTCCATAGATGTTTCTTCTTTGTATTTTTGGTTTCTAAACAAGACCCAGGAAACCCCCGTAAAAAATTTTACTATAGCGTCTACCTTAGATTCTTTTTTAGCCATTATGATATCACCTACCGGCAAATAACCAAACTCATCTTGTTTTATAATTTGCATTATCTATCCCCTAACATCCCGTAATTAGACCAACCCCTACATAACCTTTTAGCCCTACCCGGATGAATAAGTGATCCATCAAAGTTTCTTTTTTTATTCTTCTTGCGAGTTACTTTCATCTACTTACCTACATTTCTTTTTAAAAAAAGACTTTCTCTTTTTTCTATTTCGGCTTCAACTAATTCCAGAGTTTTAAACAAAAATTCATAACCGCCCATACTGGTTTTTCTGCCCAAGCGGAAGCTGGTGCCGAAACCCCCTACGTCTTTATTTAAATACATACCGATGCTTTTAGCTCTGCTCTCAAGTGATCTAAAATACCTTGTCATTACCTAACCCCTCTTCCAAATGTATTTTTTACTCTTCTAGCTAAATCTTTCTTTGCTAAAATTTCATTGTCATATTCTTGCCTAGCAATACTTTCTTTAGCCACTTGCTTAAAAAATGCATCAAGGGTTTTTTTATTAAGATTATCATTATCCAGTAATTTTTCAATGTGCCTGACGTATTTATTAAAAGTACCTTTTAAATTTTGAAAATTCCTAGTTGTGTACCACTCTTCGTGGTCATCCCACCATATCTCGAGGTAATAAGTAGGTCTGACATGATTATTATGGTCGTGATTATCTGGTTCATAATCAACAAGTTTAAAATCAATGCTGAAATCGTTTATATCTGGTAAATTCAAGTCAAATGCTGTATATTCACAATCAAATACATTAATAAAATCATCCCACTTTTCCCTAGATAAGTCTGGATTCCATTTGTATTTTCCGTGTTTAGTTTTCATTTTACTTACCCCCCTATTATTTGGTCTACATATTTTTGCTTAGCGACATGTTCCATCTTTAAATGCCATATTCTATTTTCTACCGCACCCGCCGTTCTTGGAACACCGGTTTTAACCATCAACATTTCCATCAGTTCTTTAATGTTATGTTCCTTACAATTTTCTATTACTATTTTATCTTCAGCGGTTGACCAGCGAACCCTTTTATTTACCGGAACATCTTTTACGATAACCGAATTTTTTAATTCCTGGACTGCTATTTCGTTTTCAATATCTATTCGGGTGATACGACCGCTAAAGCAAGTAGAACACAGAACGCTTTCTACGTCGTTAGAAACCTCTAGATAGTTTGAACATTGATGTGTAACGCAACTTAATTGCTTCATCCTTAGACTCCTTTTATTTTGAATGTTGTTGTTTCCATAATTAGAACTTACGGCGAAAAAAGTTCTAAAGCAACAGTTATTTTCCCTCGGTGTAAGTGTTAGGTAAGGGTTATTAGGAGTTTGAGTTTTGAAATAAAGACCCGACACGTGTAGGTAGGCTCTGGATTAACAACAACAATAAAAGGAAGCCCTAGCGTATGGAAGGACGCATTTTGACGTGTCGGGTGTAACTAAATTTAAAATGAACAAAGTCTTTTTAAAAATGTTTTATGTAAGTTGCTGACGTAGTTCCATACTAGCAGAATACCTTTGGTAAGCTACTTCTGTATAGCTTATATTACCTGTAAGTCTTACATATTTAAAAGCGGTATCGTTATACCATAAAAATTTCTTATGGCTCTGAACCGCTGTTTCCATAGTCTGCAAATTTTCTTTAAATGTAGTTGATATGTTAGAAAAATTTAATTTATATGAGGTTATGGGTTCTCTAGTTTTTATACCATATTCTGAGCCTCCAATAGAAGTTGAAAAACTTGACCCGTAATCATATTCTTCATTTATGCCAATATCAGGATTGTATTCAAATTCTAATTTCTTACCTAATATCACCTCTGTCAATCCGGTAAATGTAGATGAACCGCCTCCCTGCCCTAAGAAAAAATACCTGTATGTTGCTTCTGTAAAGTTATTAACCTGCCAAGCATTAGCAGAAAAAGTAGAAGTCAAGCTAGCTATTGTTGTTCCGTTTGTTCCATCTGATGACCTTGCTAAATAAATATCATCTGTTTCTTCTGCGTTCATATAGAGAGCGATTGAGCTAACTGGAACCGCACTTCCAAAATCAATTCTAATAGCATCGGTATCTACATAAGATGTTATCGCTGTACTTATAGATTGATCGTTTATCCTTTCTTCATTATCGATTGTATTACCGCCGTCTGAATAGCTATTACTACTATAGCTTCCATCTTCTATGGTTGCTTCGGTAAAACCTTGCGAGTCATACATAAAATACATTTAACTTACCTCCAATGCTTCAATATTTGTTTGCCCAACTTTTCTACTTACAGACGTTATCATAAAATACCTATTAGTCCAAGCCAAGTTGAAAGGTTTAGTGTTCATATTTGAGTTGTCAAATAATATTACATCACCAGCTTCAAGCGTATATCCTTTATAATTATTAACTATTTCACAACTAACAATCACCCTTAAATTACTCTGGAGATGCCCGACCTCCGCTATATACCCGTCATTAGGGTCGTCATCTAAATCGCTATCTACATTATTTACTAACATATCTAAATTATGAACTGTTTTATTTTCTGATGTTCCTATATTATAATTCGTTCTGATAGTTGAGTCGCTATCTGTCGCTGATGACATATAAGTTCCAAGAGCGGGGTGTTTTTCATAATTAACAGTCAGGTCGGTTATTAAACTTTTTACGGGTGTATATTTAACGTTTAAAGTTTTTATATCATTCTTTGTTAGGGTTTGCACAGCGTCCCCGCTTGAGTAAGAATCTTTAATATGAAAATAAGCCATAGAGTTACTTCTATATTTAAAAACAAATCTAAATTCTTTTTGAATCTGCTCTAATATTTTAATTAAGGGTGTTTGCTTATCTGACCACCATCTAATATTCCAAGCGTCAGTGATTCTATCCGCTTCAATAGAAGACCAGTTTATAATATTTCCATCTGAATCATCTACCCCGGCAAACCTTTTTAATAAATCTCTATGGGCTTCTAAACCGGTCGCCGCAGTGCCACTTCCACCGGTATAGCTCTTAGCGAAACCATCGTGACCTGAATAAAGTTTTTTAACTGAAGAAACCCTAGCAGACCCGTCTGTACTATCATTTAGTTTATCAATCGCTAATGTGTACTTTAGCCTTATATCAAACACGCTGACCCTATTAGCGTTATTGCTATTTAAAATTGCTACATAAGCAGAATCTGAATCCGATGCTGCCTCAACTTTTCTCTCCCACTCAAGTTTAATTCCGTCAGGGTAACCCCCCGTGCTTTTAAAAATAGTATCTAATTGTTTTGTCGCTGTGACATTTGAAACTGTTACACCGCTGTTTGCGTCTTCACTTCCATTTACAACTCTAGCGTATGGGTTATTTTGTAATAATGAAGACCCGTTTGTAAAAGTTGTAGCGACTCCGGTGGTTTTTTCAGTCAATTTAATATAATTATGGTCTAGACTTGCGGCTGAATTTACAGTTGCATATACGTTTGTTGCTTTCCAGTTTACTTCTAATGTTAATCCGTGATTATTAGAAGAGTCGCTAGTTGATAATAAAGGAGGGTCATCTGTAGCTTTTAAATTAAGTATATTTTGCTTTGTAGATGAAACCGAATAATCCGGTCCACTGCTATCGCTAAGTGAACCGAAATCTATAGTTGCTGCCGTTCCAGATTCATCTTCATCTGCTGTTCCGTCTACAGAGTTGCTACTGTTTGTCCAAGCCCTACTGCCGATAAAATCAATAGGTTTTGTTTTAAAATGCCTTTTAACATCCCACTTACTTTTAATAGCGTAGCCCCCAGAATAAGCTGCCGCATCGTTACTATCTTCTAAGGGTATAAAACTATCAAGACCCGGCTCGTAATAATGTAAAGTTGTGTCAGTGCTTCCATAGTCTTCGTGTGCTGGGCAAAAATAAAAATACGTAGCTACATCAACTTTTAAAGGGTGAACTGTTTTTGCCAAAGCCTCCGCATAAGCCGGGCTTCCATAGGTAGAACTATTTACCGCATAACTCCCGTATACGACCGGAAAATAATTACCTCTAGTTGTCTTTACACTTGGAATAATAACGTTATCCCAAGGCTGTTTTGATACTATTTGAAGGTTTATTTTATCTTGGTCGTGACTGATGTTTTCAAGCCTACCGGTGTAAATTAATAAACAATCTGAAAGCGAGGAAGCCTGATTAGGTTGTAAGTAAATTTTTACGTCTCTATTAATATATTCTGTTGCGTATAATTTTGCTGAAAAATCACCTCCGTCAATTTTAAAATTAGCACAAGTAAGACTCACGTTTGACATCTTTGCTTTTTTATTATACAAATCTATAGAATCTCTAATTGAGGGAGCGTTCATTACACATCCGTGATAAGAAACAGAAACTGTTGTGTCTTTAAAAGAAATACCCGTAAAGTTAGAACTATCCCCGTAGTATAATTGTATTAACCAATTTTCTTCGTGGAAAGATTCTTTTATAGAACTGGGTAGTGTTAAACTCACGCTAGCTGTAGCCTCTTCGCTTCTTCTAATTTAGGTATGATAACATCAAGAATTGTTTCATCAACTAAAGGTGCAGATATGTTCAAGGTTATGCCCCCCGGTCTACCCCCTTCATTTAATTTATTTAAATTACCTACCCCTATTTGATCTACCGCCTGCTTTGTCATAACGAACTCTCCAGGAGTAAGCATAGCAGGAACTGTGTCTTTGTTTCCTACTCCACCTACTAAACCACCCTGAGCAAACTCTTGAGCCTGAATCGTTTTCACCTCAGCCATACCCTTGGCTGCTATAAGTGCAGCTATCCCAATATTAAATGGCCAAGGGAGTTGCTTAAGAGCATCAGTTACGGCTAAAGCGGTGTTACTGATAGCACTGGCAACTTTTATAGGTTGCATTTTTTTCTTCGCCGCAACATCTTTCAACCTAGCTTCTTCTTTTATATTATTCATTTTAGATTCGTGAGTCTGTTCTAGTTGGGCTAATTTTCGTTGACCTAATTCAGTTAATTTACCTTCTACGGTATTTTCTTCTATTATAGATTTTTTAAGGCTTTCAAATGATTTCTGCTGGTTTTTTAATTTATCATTCATCTCATTATCCCTAAGGGTTTTTCCGTGAGCGTAAACCTGCTCCCCTAATGCCATAGCTTGAGCCGACACCATCCTTACCCCGTCCATAAATTCTTGTTGGGTTAATTTCTTTTTTTCATTCAATTCTATTGTTTTGTTTAAATCTCTTTCCCTAGCCTCATCATCTTTTATTTCTTCTTCTTCTTTTAATACACTTATTTCGTCAAAGAAGTTTTTAAATAATTCTATATTAGCGTTATTAAAATCTTCAATAGTTTTTATATTGTTTCCACCTTCATCACCGAATAATTCTTTAGATAAATCAGTTTGTTTTAAAACGTCTAATAATTTAGGCATATTAAACCTTTCCACCATATCAACCTTTGGTATATTTACTCCAAATTTTCCAAGTTTTTCATTTATTTTATCGCTTAAAATATTGACACCTTTAAGCATAAAATTTATTCCATCTAGAAAAGCGTTACCCACTTTCCCCATAATATGAACAAACGTTATTATAATAGGATCCCAAAGTAAGGGAGCTACGTTTTTTATTGCCGTAATAAGTTTATCAAATGCTTTACCTGCTATAGGAGTTATTTTACCCATAGCAGTTCTGAAAAGGTCAGGAATTAAATCTAACACATTAACGAATAACCCCTTAAAAACATCAAGCAATGCTTGGGTGTTTTCTAAAAACTTTTTTCCCGATGCTTTAAAATCTACCTTACCTAAAAATGAAACCGCTTCATCTACCGTATCAGCGAAACCGCTAAGCACATCTAAAGTTTTATCAAAAGCCGGTGTAAGTGCTTCGCCTAAATTAGCTGCTAAATTTATACTTGAAGCCTTTAGCATGTCTAACCTGTCAGCAGTGGTAAGTTGTTCTTCTCCTAGCTTAGAAACTAATTCTCTAGCCGCATCCATCGTAGCCATGTTGAACGCTAGTTTCTTTTCTGCGTCTGTTAATTCTCTTCCAGTGATCCCAACAGACCGGGCGTAATTACGATTAGCGGTTTCTAAATCAACCATAATACCTAAGTTGTCAAGCATTAATTTAGATTGCCTACCCATACCCGTTACTAGGGACTCAACCCCGAATAAAGTATCTTCGCCTAGTGCTGCCCCTAACCTTTGTGCAATGTCGAACATTTCAGACATTTCTTCTTCACTATTAGCTACTCCAAGTAGCATAGCATTATTCGCTTGAGTCATTAAGTCAAGGCTGGAAACTGTTCCGTCAGTAGCTTCCTGGAGTTTTCCTAGCATACCGGAACTCATCCCTGCAGAATTTGCAAGGTTCTTAAAGCCCGATTCTACCTGTTTCATCTGACCGCTTAGGCTTATCATTTGGTTTATGCCGGTTATAATTCCTTTAGCTGCGTAAAAAGCAGCACCGACTTTCATAGCAGTTGCTGCTAAGGTTCCCATAGCATTATTTACACCGCCTAATGCTTTCTTGGCTTTTTTATCACCTATTAAACCTATTTTAATTAATAAATTTTTAATAGCCATTATTTTGCCTCGTGTATTTTAATATTTTGAAGTTCTTGCTCAACCACTTTAAAACAATCTATTCTCCAAGCGTCAGCATCATCTAAATTTTTTGCTACCGGGATATTAAAAGACTTTGCTACCGTATAATCATCAATCATTTGAATGCACCAATCTTTAATAACAAAAGAAGCGTCACAGAAAAAAGGCATATTATAATATAAATTCTGCCCGATACCATACTGCTTAGAACCTGTTTCATCTAAAACCCTATAAATTTCTTTTATTATATCTATTTCATTCCTATACTCAATCTTTTTGAAAAGAGTTGGCGACCGAGAAGTGTAAGGGAGGTTTCGGCGAGCGTCTGGAAAACCAAGATGACAAAACCAAACACCCGCTCTCAGTCGCCAGAAGGGTTTCCCAAATTAAAACCCATATAAGCACCTATAATCTCAGAAAGAACCTCATCTTCTTGTATAGCAGAAAGCCCTTCAAGTGCTTTTTCTGCTTTCTTTTCGTCACCAAAGGCTAACAAGGCAAACTCATCTCCTAAGTCGTGGAGTTTTTCAATATCGTTATCTTGCCCTACCCCTTTTACTTTTTTATAGAACTTTCTTCTCTCTTTTCTAGTGATGTCTTTTACTTCAAAAGAACCATGCTTTGTTTCAACTATCATTTTTCCTCCCTATTTTAGTTTACCAAGCTGTCACTGCTTCATTTTTAAATGACTCTAATTTAAAGGCTTCTGTGCTTCCATTTTGGACACACTCAAATTCAAGAGTATGAAAAACACCGGACTCGCTCAAGTCTTGACCGGGGTCTCCGGTATATTGAATTTCAGCAGCAATGTTCATTTCACCTTCTGAACTTACAGTTCCGTCTCCAATTTTTATAGCAAGGCTAAGCGTATCTCCATCAAGAAAATCTTGAATAACGTTATTAGCTGCTCCGTAATCAAACTCATCATCATATTTAATTACCAGACTTCCGGTAACTGTATACTCAGGGAATACATACGCTTCAGCATTTCCGTTCGTGTCAAAACCTATTCTATTAACCCCGTTTGCTATATTAAAAGCAAAAGATTTCATCATAAAGGTTTGAGTTGTGTTGCCCTCAACATCTAGTGTTCTTGTGTCAGCGTCCATAACATTGTAATAAGTAGTTTCTGCCGCAACCCAAGTTCCGTCAAAAGTCTGTTCTAATGCGGTTGAAGTTGAAACCGGGTTACTGAACCCGCTGAAATAATTACCAGAAATAGAAACCAACCCGTTATTAGCACCAACATCGCCGGTTATAGTAAGGTCTGAGCAAACCACACCCGCAATTTTTATACCTTCACCCGCCGCAGGGTAATAAGCAAGATTGCAACTATGCGGTATGCCGTCAGTAATAGCACCGCCTATAGAATCTGCGTTACTAGAACCATCTATTTCCATTTCGTGAACTGTACTTCCCGATGTTCCACTTTCTTGCCCGACTAGCAATGCGTGCTGAGCGAGGGTTCTCGGCGTAGCTAACATTTCAAAAGGCATAGTAACTGTACCGCCCCTTAAATTAGTTATTGTGTCAGCAGCATTCTTTACAGAACCCCTTCCGCTTAACAACCTTGATTCACGATTAATATTAAATGTTGGTTTTTCAACCTGAACAACCGGTTGCGTTAAATACGCAGTGCCGTCATTTCCAGAACTATCTATCCCAACCCCAAAAGCAGAACCGGTTTCAGCTTTCAAGCCATATTTGATACTACTTACGGGGAGTACTCTTGTATCAGCCATTATTTAGACTCCTTTTTTGTTTTAGTTTTACTTACTTCAACAACTCCCATATTAAGCAGTTGTTTTGCTGGTTTTTCAGCCATTTCTACAGCTTGCCCGTCTTTTAGTTTATCGAAATCAGACGCACTGCACTCTACAGAATTAGAACTAATTCTATAAATTTTATTTAGTTTTGCTTTTATTTTCATCATATAGCCTCTATATTTTGACAGTTAAAAACGGCGACCGCTCTAAGCGTTGAAAGGTTTTCTTCATCTCTTTCATATTCAACATTTTCTATTTTTGCTTCAAACCAGTTTTCACCGCTATTATAAGATTGGTTATTATAAACAAGCCTTTTTAATCTTTCCATAATATTAGAAACTTGTTTAAAATTATTCTTGTTATATTGACCGCCTATCTTTAATTTGTATTCAATATTAACATTAAATTCTCTATGTATTCCACCGCTCAAATAATCAACTAAATTATCTGATTCCGGGGTAATTAAAAAAGAATGGTTGCCCCGGTGTTCATCATAATAAATCGGTATACTCATTTCATTGTTTATAATAGTTGCTAAGTTTTCTATTATATCATCGTAATAAGTATTTGTGTAGGTTATAGCCATTAGTGAGCCGACATACTTATGCTTTTAATTGGTGTAAATTTTTGGTCTAGGCTGCTACTTATTTCTAATTCCCATTCATCATTAGTAGTGTAAACCCCCGGAGAAAACCTTACTTCCATATTATGCCCGACGTCTTGCCAGTAGCAATCTATTTCTTCTTCTTGAGTTTTTATTTGAAGTTTCAACCCGTTTTCATTTCTTACGTATGAACTGAATTTTACAGTTGTGTTAGCACTCCCAGCAGTAACAGTTCCTCCATTGGTTACTATTATTTTTATTATGTCAAACGGGTAAGAAGGTCTGCCCCTAACATCAACTATTGAACCGGTTGTATTTGAGTCTATAGAAACTTCCCTTAGAATTCCCCTATGTTTCGCCTCCCTCTCACTTGAATAGAGAGAGACTTGCCCCCGCCTAAGCATATCTAGCCACCCGGTTTCTCCAATAGCTTGAGATTTAATAGAATCAGCCTTTTCAACATCGTGAGGTCTTATAAGAGATTCGACAGCAAGGACTGCGGTGCTTCTAACAATTATCTCCGGGTAGTTATTTCCGGTTGCGTCTGAAGTGCCGACACCCTTGTTTGGGTATATTGGAAAAGGTAAATAACTTCTTATAAAGTCGCTCGCTCTTTTAACAGCGTCAGATTTTAAAGTAGCCCAATCACTACTTGATTCAAACACGCTTGAATTTAAAGCAGAAACAGATGATGAAGATAAAAAAAATTGGAATGAATCGGTGCTACTTGAATAATTATATTCATTATCTGCATTTGGAGTATCAGTAACTGATGTCATTTCTACCCCGTCTTTATATAACTGACCTACATAACCTGTGTTATTTAGCTGATATAGGTTGCTAGTGTCCGTAGTGGTGAAGTTACTAGCCAAAACTTTTTTATGGTCATATTCGCTAATATTCGGCTCAATAAACAACAAGTCGGTTGTTGTATTACAATAGGTTGTTTCGTAAGTACTCATTATGCTTGTGCCTCATTTTTCAAATCTATTAATTCTAATTCCAGTTCATTTACATTAAGAAATAATTTATTAATTTTACTTTTACTTTCATCATCTAAATTTAAAAGGTTTTTAGTGTTAAAAGTTCTAACTATTTCCTTGCATTCATTAATTATTTGAATCGCATCTCGGTAAACATTTACTTTCTTTTCCATTTTAAATACTCCGCAGCTTCGTAAGGGTTAAAAAATGTAGTTATTAGCCTGTTGTCATCATCATCATATTTAGGGTCAATAATCGTGACAGGGGCATTAAAAATATTTTTATCTTCTAAACCGAGTTTTTCAGCATAACTGTCTACATTTTTAAAACTAGCAATCTGTAGTGCGTGGCTGATTAACCCGCTAGCAGGGTCTTTTAATACTTGATAACCGGAAACGTGAATATGACCGGCTGTTAATATGTGGTCTCTCCAACCGGTTTGAACCGCCCTTGACACACCATGTGCGGTGTTCCACATTGAATAACCCTTAAAAGTGTGCCTAGCATTTATCCTAACTTCTTTCCCGTTTGGAAACTTTAAATTCATCCGAGCACCCCATGCTTCAAAAACACCCTTGTGGTCTCTCATTATAAATTCTAAAGGGTCGCCATCTCCAGACCAGACATCGTGATTACCGGCAATTAAATAAATCCAGTCTACTTGATTTAAAAAATATTCCGTCAACCTCCAGGATTCTTTAGCCGTAGTAGACTGAGAAGAATATAAAGAAGCTAACCTACCTATCCAATTATTCTGCACATCACCGAGGTTGCCTCCAAACATTCCATCTGTTTTATTAATCATATTACACAAATCAAATAACTCTTGAAGGTTCGTTCCATCATCATCTACGTGAGGATCTCCAAAATGACAAATCCCTATAGCCCCGGTTGTTTTGACTTCAATATCAATAAGCCTCTTAGATTTTCTAGATATTATTTTTCTTTGATATTTTTTATTCCTGTACTTGATTATATCTTCAATATCCATCTCTTCAACAGGAATTTCTTGTACGCTAAATTTTTCAGCGTGTTCAATTATTCTAGGGGCGACAGTTTTAACACTGCAATCACCGCATTTCCACCTTTGTCTTCTTCTATTATTTTTCCAGTATTGAAATCCGTCTTTTTGCATATTTCCAGAACTGCAAGCCGGGCAACCGATTAAGTTCCCCTCTTCGTCTCTCCTTAATTGCGGGGTAGTTGATCCGTTCGGCTGGCTAACCATACCTATTTACAATTTCCATAAAATGTTCAGGTGTTCCAGAACCTTTAGCGGTGTTGTAATAATCTTTCCAATATTTAGCCTGTTCTTGTAATGTGTGTGGAAGGGGTTTCGGGACTCTTCTGTAGTGCAATCTACACATAATTATTTGAGCCGCAACATTTGTTGTAAGTATAAACCTCCAGTCATCTTCTTTGGGATCTGTGAAATATTTCCAATCTAATTTGCAAGCACCGGCAACTTGTTTCATCAGTTCTTTTCTGTATTTTAAATAAGATTCGCAAATGTCGACCGCCACCCAAGGTTCACATTGGAATAAACCCCTTGCTACATTATTCCCGCCTTTCTGCATCAAGTAAACATATTTACTTTCCACCAGCCCGGTATGGTAAACAAGTTCATTGCCTTTGCTTGTACTTAAATCTATTTTTTCAAGGGTTTCTTTTATGACCCTTTTCATCTGTTTCTGATCTAACAAATTAAAATCTCCACACCAACTTAACAAGAGCCATAATGACATCCATACACTCTTTAGCAAGTTGTTCTTTTTCTTTTTCTGATATGTTCCCGTCTTTAGAGGCTTCTTTATATTTCTGAGCAACATCTTTCAACTCCTTTACCACCATTCGGTATTTTTGAGCAACCATTGTGCCCATTATTGTAAATACCAAGACCATAGCGTAAGCGAAGTTAGTCCAATTCATCCACTCCATATTATTTCTCCTGTTTCGAAGGTTATGTATTTAAAAGATTGGTTATACCCGGTTTTTAAATAATTAATGTTAATTTTATATATCACTTATCCCTCTTTTCTTTTAACATTTCTTTTATTTCTTTTATATCTCTCATAATGACTTGAAACTTGTAATCCGTAAGGTATTTATCAGACTTAGACCCTATCCTAGCTTCTAAAGATTCTACAGTCTCTGACATGTTTCCCCAAGCTAGAGCCATAGAAACACCTAACATCACTATTGTAATAATATTACCTATCGACACACCGCCCTGAATTTTCATTTCGCCCCCTTTATTGGTTTAGTGTCTACCATTTATCCTACTTACGCTCCCTTTTACTTCGGCAATATCGTTAGAAAGGTCATTTAATTCTTTTGTAATCGCTTCCCTGTGGCTTTGTGAGGTTCTATCTGTTACATTAAACCGGTCTACAATTTTAATCATCATACCCTGAGTGTTAGACATTTCGGTGCTTAACTTCACTAAATCTTGTTTAATTTGCTCTAGGTCTTCATTCTGTGCATTCTGTGATTTAATCAAGTTCACTATCATAAACCCGAATAGAATAGCCACAACCCCGGCGAACCCTAACTCCATATATGTTGATATAAATTGATCCACTATTTCTTACCTCTTTTCTTTTTCCAACTTAGTGGATTAAGGTTTAATTCTTTCTGATACCACAGCAATTCTTTTTCAAGTTTATCGTATTTGATTTTTTCTTCTTCAATATGCTTTGAAACCAGTTCTTCAATCTGCTCACTCGACTCCAGGTAACCGGTTTCAAGCCTTTCGATTCTGTCGATGACGTTCCAGTATCCATAAACCAATCCTCCGACGAGAACTGCGATTTGCCCGAGCCATTTGATGTTGAAAGATAAGACCATGTTATCATCAATAACTGACCCCCGATAACTCCGTGCCGTCTCCGGTTTTCCATCTATAACCCCTTTGTTATTAGCCATACCATTACCCAAAATAAAAACCCCAGGAGACAAGCGGATATAACCCAAAAATCAAAATTATCTTTCATATAAAACATTTCTGACTAACTTATGTTTAAATAAATCCATTCTCTCTTCACCGGTTATTGCTACAAATTCTTTTTCAGCAGTAGCAAAAGAATCAGAACGTTTAACAATAACCCCTTCAGAAACCACGAAATAATCTTTTGCATCGCTTGGGTAGGTCAAGAAAGTTGTCTCGCCGCTAGAAAGTAAATAACGCTTAGTCATATTAGGCTTAGTATTTTTATGCAGTGTTACTTTGTCGTTTTTTGACCTTCTTATAATCATTTTTCTTCTTTTTTATTTAAAGACTCTCTAAGCATATTAATGAAAGATTCTTTACCCACTTCTAATTGTTCTTTTACAAACAAATTAGTGTTTATTTTTTTCTGGATATCATCTAAATGATTTAAAATCCTCTTAGATTCATCAGATAAATCATCCATTAGATATTCTTTTTCTTCAAAGAATAATTTCTTAGGCTGATCTGTTTTATTTTTAGCCATTTTACTTGCTCCTTCTTTTAGTCGCCCGTGTCTGTAATCGTCACGAGCCATTTTATTTAAAAATACCTTTTTCAGCATCCCACTCTTTTCCTACATTAGCAAAACCGCTTGACCAATCATCTATTTCAGATTTTGCAGAATCATACGCTTCTTTAACGTATTGTTCATCAGATTTGCCATTAGATATAGGAACTTCTTTGTCTATTGCTAATTGATTTCCATTATCATCAGTTACCATAAAGCCGATAAACTTTTTATCGCCTTCTGTTCGAAAGTCTTTAATTATATATTTCATTTTTTTTCCTTTTTACTTTAATAAACGTTTCCACCTAAAACAGTTATTACAACAGTTTTTGTTGCTCCTAATCTGTTTTTAACAGTTATGGTATGCCCCGAATTAAAACAACACAAATCACCATCTGAATCTGAATTTGCAGTTAAACTTGTGCCTGCTAACTTTGTTACCGCTAACCCAAAGCAAGTAAAAAATAAAGCACCAATACCCGAACCAACTTCATAAACTAAAATCAATGCACTTCCATTTCTACTTGAAGAAATAGTTGTAGTTGCATCATCAGCCATTGATAAAGAACCGCTATTGTCAATTTTGGCAAATCCACTAGAATTTTTTAAATCAATATTTCCACTAACTGTTAAAACTTCACTTGGAGTTGTAGTTCCTACACCCAATTTTGAATCATAAGTCATTCTAACAAAAAGATCAGCACCGCTATTAACATAAAAATCATTTGCGTGACCTTTTATTTCTATCCCTCTATCGGTACTAGCATCAATATTTAGATAACCAGAACTATCTATAAAAATCTCACCATATCTAGAAGATACATCATCATATCCATAAATTCTTATTCCATTATCATCTGCGGTTTGATCAATAGTAAATTTAGTTTCTGGAGCAGTGGTATTTATACCAACATCTCCTGCTTGGGTGATTGATAATTTTGCACTATTATTATAGCCCATTGCTAGAGTGGAATTGGATGCTATATACCAATCATCTTGAGCATCGTTATCGGTAAGATATATGGCTGATACAGCAGTATTATGATTGCCGATTTGTAATTTAGTTGTGTTTGCAGTTATGCTTGCATCTGTCCCAATACCTAAAGAACTTGCGGTTGCATCATTTTCTCCAACAGTAGTTGCACCACCTACATATAATTTTTTAGCAATTGATGCACCACCTTCAACCCTTAAAGCACCAGTATCGCCAGAATCATCACTTGCATCTGTAGTGTTTGTAATATCTACAATATTACTAAAAACAGTAGAACCTGCACCAATCCTTATTACTTCATCAGCCGCAGCTACAGTAGAAGTATCACCAGTTTCATCAATAGCTATTACCAAGTTTCCTTGATACCAAGAATTAGTTGTATCTTGAAATATCATAGCTTTAGATACATGATTAGTAGCACTATCTGAGTTAGCGAATTGCAGGTATGGATGACCTGTTCCATTTGCAGATATTTTAATACCATTATCTGTGTTTGAAGCATTGTTACCAACTAATACAAGAGTATCTGGAGAACTGTTTCCCACACCAAGATTACCAGAAGAATTTATTATTAATTTTTCAGAATCATCTGTAGTAAATTTCATAGAATTAGAACTGTGGTCGTATTGAATCCTACCCCTATTTTTATCTTCAGCATCTCCAAAAACTAAATATCCACTACCTGCGTTACCCGATATTATCGTTACTACTGCAATATCATCTGTATTATCGTTGTTTTGAAAAACAGCTAAATCACCAGCTGATAGTGTTGGTACAGTACCTACACCATCAGCGACTGTTAATAAAGCTGGAGGTGCAGTACTTCCTATTCCAAAGTTTGCTCCCAATACAGATATATCACCTGCTCCATCAAATTCAATTCTTTCTGCATCATCAGCTATTCCAATGGAAGTATCATCAGCCATTATTATATTACCAGTCAATGTAACTTTCCCATCAGTATCTATTCTCATTTTTTCAGTCGTACTTCCAAGAGTTCTTGTTTTAAATATTAATGTACCTTCATTTGCACCACTTGTTGACACTCCTTGAATCGCCGCAAATGTTTGTAAAACCTCACCTGTCTGTTTTCCTTGAAGATAAATTGAAGGGCCAGTTCCTGCGGAAAAAGCACTCGTATCTTCTAAAACTAATTCTGGAGTATCATAAGCATGTCTTACTGTTTGCCCAAAAATATGGAAGTCAGCTGTTGGCGTTCCATTAATTCCAATAGCACCATAAACAATTAAGTCATCACCAGACTCGTCCCACATCATATATTTGCCAGAAGTAGCCCCAAAAAATTTAACATCTTGCCCTGTGTCATTAACTCCAACCGTAAGAGTGCTATCTATTTGAACTGCACCATCTATATCAACTGCGTCTAAATTTGTAGTGCCATCTACATCTAAATTATTAGCTATAGCTACATTACTGCTTGAATCAATAATAATTCCTTCTCCAGAACTTCCAGTTTCTAAGGAAAGACCTCTGTAAGTTCCTGTATTGCCTTTATAAACAGATATTCTACCATTAGAGCCACTTGGCTTGTCAATTCTTAACACTTCATAATTAGTACCGAACGGGTCATCAGACCAGATATACATTGAGCCAGCACCATTTGTAATTGATAAAGATTCTTGAACCTTTACATAACCATCTGCAATATCTAG
>VTLG01016335.1_pt1 | contig 36716 bp, 69 predicted proteins | sample 4694571 | NCBI WGS metagenome assembly VTLG01 (sample SAMN12604809, study PRJNA352737) | marine metagenome | biome: ENVO:00000447; feature: ENVO:00000209|ENVO:00000569|ENVO:01000036; material: ENVO:00002151; isolation source: viral sequences binned using virsorter ...
GGTCGTAGTGGCAGCAAGGACAAAGGGAGACCTTACCCTGCTTGTAGACCCAAAAAAGTAGCTAGTCGTATCTCAAAGAAAGAAGCTAGTAAAAAAACTGGACCAAAAAGAGTCAACTGGTCTGTAACCGCATCAGGAAGAAGGAGGAAAAATGGCAAGAAGACGAGATAAGATGCCTCCTAGAAATAAAAAGAACTTCAGACCTACAAAGTCTGGAGCTGGTATGACTAAGGCAGGAGTAGCTGCGTACAGACGAGCTAATCCAGGTAGTAAATTAAAGACTGCTGTAACAGGCAAAGTAAAAAAAGGCAGTAAAGATGCCAAAAGAAGAAAGTCATTCTGTGCTAGAAGCGCAGGACAAATGAAAAAATTCCCAAAGGCTGCAAAAGACCCTAACTCTAGATTGAGACAGGCAAGACGCAGATGGAAATGTTAAGGAGAGAATATGTCAATTAAATTAGCAACTGTTGATAATGATATTGTAGAGATAAAGGACAATAAAGTTGTTGGTCCAAACTCTAAGTTTGATGGTATGGATGTCAAAACCAATGCGGATATTATGAAAATATTTGGAATCAAACCAAAAGTAAATATGAAAGACTACATGAAGTTTGGTGACCAAGGCGAAAGACAACTATATCTAGATGCAGTAAAAGTATTTCGTGGAGAAATCAAAGGACCAAGAGCAGAACAAATCATGAACGCAGTACAAGGAGAATTTGGCCCTAACATCATGGACAAAATTAGACAGGATGCACTTAAAGGTTCACCTACTATGGAAAAACTATTTCCTACATTGAATCAAATGTCTACTCCAAACTATGGAGATATGATTCCTAAATTACCAGAAGGATATACAGAACCAAAACCTATGGACAATAAACCTATACAACCAATGTTTAGACCAGGTATAGATCCGCAAGGTTTACCTAATAGAAGACCAAGCAATATACCAAGCAACATGACAATGGGTCCAAGAAATTTAAATAGAATGCTTATGGCAAATATGATGGGATTGTTATCGTAATGGCTAGACCTAAAGGAATCAAAGCAGGAACAAAAGCAGAACGCCTAGCAGCAGAACTAGGCAAAGGACAAACTACACCCCTTAAGTATATGTTGAATATGTTGAATAATCCTAAAGTATCTATTGAAAAAAAGATGTGGGCAGCAAAGGAAGCTGCACCATTTGTACATTCTAAACTAGCATCAGTTAATAAAACTATTTCAGGAGATGAAGATAAACCTATTGCAGTTACAATAGGATGGCGTAAAAAGAAATAATGGAAATAGAGATTCCTTACGAGCCAAGACCTTTACAGGAAAAGATACATAATGAATTAAAACGATTCAATGTTTTAGTTTGTCATAGACGATTTGGTAAAACAGTATTGGCAGTAAATCATTTAATTATGACTTGCTGTGAAAAACCTAATTCTAGATTGGCGTATATAGCACCAACATATCGCCAGGGTAAGGCAGTCGCTTACGACTATTTAAAAGAATATACAGAACCCTTAATGAAACTTGGTGGAAAGCGTCACGAAACAGAACTCAAAGTAGATCTTTGGAATGGATCTAGAATACAAATCTTTGGAGCAGACAACCCAGACTCACTTCGTGGTTTAGGATTTGATGGAGTAGTCTTGGATGAGTTTGCTCTCATGTCACCTCGAACTTGGTCAGAGATTGTACGACCTGCAATAGCAGATAAACTTGGATATGTTATATTCATTGGAACGCCAATGGGTCATAATCATTTCTGGGAAGTATATGATCTTGCTAAAAGACGAGGTGGTGATTGGTATGCTGAGTTATATCGAGCATCAGAATCAGATGTTATATCTGAAGATGAACTTGAAGAAGCTCGACTTACAATGCCTGAAGATCAATACGAACAAGAGTTTGAAGTTTCATTTCAAGCAGCAGTAAGTGGTGCATACTATGGTAAGCAAATACAAAAGGCAGAAAGAGAAGAACGCATTACTGATGTTGATTACGATCCAAACAATGAAGTAGAAACATGGTGGGATTTAGGTATCGGTGATTCAACAGCAATATGGTTTGCACAAAGATCAGGAACTGAAATACACCTGATTGATTATTTAGAAACATCTGGTGAATCATTAGCATACTATGTAAAAGAAATAGAAGCTAAAGGTTATAACTATGGTAGGCACATAGCACCACATGATATAACAACAAGAGAGCTGGGTACTGGTAAGTCCAGGTTAGAAGTTGCAAGAGATTTAGGTATTGACTTTGAAGTATGTCCTAAATTAGAAATAGATCATGGTATCGAAGCTGTGAGAAATAACTTAGATAACTGTTGGTTTGATAAGAACAGATGTAAATATGGTATTGATTGTTTGCGACAATACCGTAAACAGTTTGATGATAGAATGCAGACATTTAAAAATAAACCTCTACACGATTGGGCATCACACGGAGCTGATGCATTTCGCTATGGATGTTCTGTTGATGGACCAACAAGAACTGATTGGGCAAGACCAATGTATGTAGATACTAGATATATTGTTTAAGGAATTATATGGCTAAAGGAAAAGAACTAGACGAATTTGAATTGTCAGGAATATTAGGTGAACATATCAAGAACAGTTATGGATATTATTCATCTGAACTTACAGAAGCTAGACGCAAAGCTAATGAATATTATTTTGGTGAAGCATTTGGTAATGAAGTAGAAGGCAGATCACAAGTAGTATCTACAGATGTAGCAGATACTATTGAATCTATTTTACCACCATTACTTAGAATATTTACAGCTAGTGATAATGTTGTAAAAGTGGAACCAGTTTCAAGAGAAGATGTTCAGATTGCAGAACAAGCTACTGATTATTTAAACCATATATTTAATAAAGATAATGATGGATTCACTTCATTATACACAATGTTTAAAGATGCATTGCTACAAAAGAATGGTATTTGCAAAGTATATTGGGATGATTCTGAAAAGGTAGAAAGAGAAACATACGAAAACTTATCTGATGATGAGTTTAATATGTTAATTGAAGAAGACGGTGTAGAAGTATTAGAACATACTGAGTACATAAGTGAAACATTTGTAAAACAAAAAGAGAAAGCTCAAAAAGAAATTGATGAAGCAGGAGATGCTTTATTAGCTGTTGATGCTCAAGAGCAACTAGACAATCTAGAAACTCCTATGATGCATGATGTTGTTATACAAAGATCACAAACAATAGGTCGTGTAAAAATAGAACCAATACCACCTGAAGAATTTTTAATTGAAAGACAAGCTAAGTCTTTGAAAGATGCTAATTTTGTATGTCATAAAGTACCTATGACTAGAAGCTCATTAATAGAAATGGGTTTTGATTATGATACTGTTTATGAATTACCATCTGAAAATAAAGAACAATACAATTCAGAACGATCTACTCGTTACAGAAATGTAGATGATGATTATGATAGAACTGTAGGAGATAGATCTACAGAAGAAATAATTATTTACGAATCATACATCAAAGTAGATATGGATGGTGACGGTATTGCTGAGATGAGAAAGATAACTAGTGCAGGAGATAATGGTTATACAATACTAGATAATGTTCCTGTAGATTCACATCCATTCTGTTCGATAACACCTATCATTGTACCACATAGATTCTATGGTAGATCAGTATCAGAACTAGTAGAAGATATACAGTTAATTAAATCTACTGTGTTAAGACAAGTGTTAGACAATATGTATCTAACAAACAACAACAGAGTTGCTGTGATGGATGGTCAAGTTAACCTTGATGATCTATTAACTAATAGACCTGGAGGCATAGTTAGAACTAAAGCTGCACCAGGACAAGTTATGATGCCTATGCAAAATCAACCATTAAGCAATCAGGCATTTCCATTATTAACTTATTTAGATACCATAAAAGAGGAACGAAGTGGGATTACTAAATATAATCAGGGTATGGATACTGATACACTTAACAAAACTGCATCAGGTATAAATACAATCCTATCTCAATCACAAATGAGATTAGAATTAATTGCAAGAGTTTTTGCAGAAACAGGTGTTAAAGATTTATTTAAGAAAATGTTTGAGCTTGTAGTTAAGTATCAAGACAAAGAACGCATAGTAAAAATTAGAAATAACTTTGTACCTATGAATCCAATGGAATGGAAAGATCGTTGCAATGTAACAATTCATGTAGGACTTGGTACAGGATCAAGAGATCAACAACTACAAATATTAAATGGTATTCTTGGAAGACAACTAGAAGCTATTAAGTTACAAGGATCAGCACAAGGTCCAGTTGTAAATTTAAATAATATTTATAATACACTAGCTAGAATTATTGAGAATGCAGGATTAAAAGATGTAGGTTCATACTTTACAGATCCTCGTATAGGATCTCAAATGATGAGACCACAACAAAAACCACCAACAGAGTTTGAAAAAGTATCACAAATACAGACGCAACAAAAAGCAGCTGAAGCTCAAATGAACTATGAAAATAGATTAAGAGAATTAGAGCTTAAGTATCAAAGAATGATATTAGATTTTGAAACAAGGGCTAAAGAACTTGAACTAAAGTATGCTGCTGATATTGATGAGAAAGCTATAAGACGAGCATCATTAGAGCAAAAAGGTTTAAGCGATACTAATAAACAAATGCTTGACGCAGCTACTAAAAATATATTACAACCAGAACAACCAGTAAGTAGTACAACAATAGCAATAGATGTCGAACCTGATCAAAGAAAGTAGTCGAGGCGTAAAAGCTCAACAGATACTAGATAACGAATTATACAAAGAATCATTTGACGAATTAAAAAAGTCATATGAAGAAGCGATATTTCAAACTAAACCAACAGATGATAAAGCTAGGTTTTCCATATACCTGGCATATCAGATATTAGGTAAAGTTGAAAACCATCTCCGTACAGTTATGGAGACTGGTAAACTTGCAGATAAACAACTGCAAGATCTAAAAAAATAGCACCAACCATTTGGAGTGCTAATATAACACCAACCTATAAGGAGTGAATTATGGCTGACCAAGCTACTAATGTAATAGACGCTGGTAAAGTTATTGCTGGTCTTATGACTAGTGAACCTGAACCACAAACAACTGAAGAACCAGTTGAAGCAGAAGCTGCACCTGTAGAAGAATCACAGGATGAAGATACTGTAAACCCTAGTGATGTTCCATATATGGAGCAAGAACTAGAAGAAGCACCAGCAGAAGAAGCTGTTGCTGAAGAAGAAGCTACACAAGATATTAATGAAAATTCAGAGGAGCCTTCTTATACTGTCAAAGTTGATGGTAGTGAGATGGAGGTGACCCTTGATGAATTACTTCGAGGGTATCAAAGAGAAGCTGATTACACACGCAAAACATCTGAACTGTCCTTAGAGAAATCAAGGCACAACGATATGATGCAACAATCTCAATCAGAGATAAATCAAAAATTGTCTAAGCTAACTGAACTTACTTCAGCTGCGCAACAAGAATTGCAAACTGAATATAGCAATATAGACTTTGAAAAACTTTATGAAGACGATCCTGTTGAAGCTGCAAGGCTTGAACATAAGATGCGTAAAAGATCAGAGAATCTACAAAGAATACAAGAAGAAACTCGTAACAATCAAATGAATGAGTTTCAAAAGTATCTTCAGGAAGAACAAGCTAAAGTAGCTACATTGATTCCTGAATTTAGTGATCCTGCAAAAGCATCTAGGATTAAATCAGAAATGCGAACTTATCTTACTAAGTTAGGATATAACAATAATGAGATAGCTAGTGTATATGATTCAAGACAAGTAATGTTAATCAAAGATGCTATGGCATATGACAAACTTAAAAAGTCAAATGTTAAAGTTACTAAGAAAGTTGCTAAAGCACCGAAGGTTGTAAAACCAGGTGTTTCTAAAACTAAGGCTGAACAAGCCAGTAAGCAAAGACGAGATAAACTAAATCATCTCAAAAAGACTGGTAGCGTAAGATCTGCTGCAAAAGTCTTTAGAGATTATCTTTAATTAATAGGAGGCCCAAATGGCACAACCAAGTAACTTGTACGATACGTACGATACTACTGGTATTAGGGAAGATTTAGTAGATGTGATTTATAACATATCTCCTGAAGATACCCCAATACTGTCAGCGATTCCTAGAACCGCTGCAAAATCTACAAAGCACGAATGGCAACTAGATGCATTGGCTGCACCTGCTGCGAACGCAGTAATCGAAGGTGACGAGGCAACTACTGATGCCCTAACTGCAACAACTAGAGCATTTAACTTTACTCAGATTTCTGACAAAGTGATTGCACTTTCTGGAACTCAATCAGCTGTTGATGCTGCTGGTAGAGCTGATGAAATGGCTTATCAAATTGCTAAGAAGTCTAAAGAGTTAAAGAAAGATATGGAATTTTCTCTTATCAAAGGGCAAGTTCAAGCTGCTGGTGATGCATCAAACGCTAGAAAATTAGGTTCAATCCCTACATGGATTAAAACTAATGGTGATGCAGGATCTGGTGGAGCTTTATCTACTGGCTCTGGTACAGACTTACCTAACTCTGGTACTGACAGAGACCTTACTGAAACAATCTTAAAGACTGTTGTTAAAGAGGTTTATGAGTCAGGCGGAGAAATGGATATGTTAATTGTTCCACCATCTGTGAAACAAACTATATCTGGTTTTAACGCTAACACTACTAGATTTGGACAAGCAGATTCTAAAGTTGAGTATGCAGCTATTGATGTTTACTCATCCGACTTCGGTGATCTGCAAGTTGTTCCAAACAGAGTTATGGCAACAACAAGTGAAAGTAATGCATTCCTAATCCAAAGAGATATGGCTGCAGTTGCTTATCTAAGAGACTTTTCAGTTGCTGATCTTGCAAAGACTGGTGACTCTGAGAAGAAACAACTCTTAGCTGAGTACACACTTGAAATGAGAAACGAAGCCGCACACGGTATTCTTCTCGACATCAACCAATAATCTAAGTGAGGGAGCTTCGGCTCCCTCTTTAGAATCATTCTAAGGAACATTATGTATTATAAATTAACAGGAACAGTACAGAAGGTAGACTACACAGCTAGTGCTGCAAACAGTTCTGCAATATCAGAGCAAGTTAGATATGTAAGATTGTATGCTACAACTGATTGTCATATATCAATTAGCAATCCTGCTGTTACAGCAACTGCTGCTATGACACCATTACAGGCAAAAGATTTTGAATATTTTAAAGTAGCACCAGGTAATATTATATCTGTAATTAGATCTTCTGGTAACGGTTCATTATATATTTCAGAATTATCGGAGTAAACATGACTGATTATAAAGCACCTACTACATTTAAAATTGGAACTACACAAACTGTAGCTGTTGGCAGCTCAAGTGCTGCAACATCTAATGCTTTGAATGGACAAACAAGAGAAATAAGAATTGTAACAACTGTTGATGCTTATGTAGAAATGAACGCAGCTTCACCTACAGCAACATCATCTAGCATTATCGTTCCTGCATTTACACCAGAATATTTTAGAGTTACTCCTGCAACTAAAGTTGCTGTATTAAGAGTTGGTTCTACTGATGGAACAGCAAGAGTAACAGAACTTGCACAATGACCATTGCTACTAGATTCTCACATAGAGGACAAGATAGATATAGAGATAGACGAACAGATACACCAAATGATAATATTAAATTAGAAGATGGTACTTACTTGCTTATACAAGCAGGTGATAATATTAAAATAGAACAGGCAGTTGGTACTGTATTTAGTGGCAGACCAATACCTAACTAATGGCTCGTAAAGCTAAAAGTTATATTGAACATGAAGCAGGACCAAAGAAAAGAACTTCTATTGGTCAAAGCGTTAGATCAAGACCAAAGAATAAACATAAACGAAGAAGTTTTAAAAAGTATCGAGGTCAGGGTAAATGACATTCAAAGAACTTGTAGAACTTCTAAAGAAAAAAGAAAATGGCAAAAGACCCAAAAGTAGGAACAGGAAAAAAACCAAAGGGAAGTAGTCGTAGACTTTATACAGACGAAAATCCTAAAGATACTGTAAGAATAAAATTTGCTACACCAGCAGATGCTAGAGCTACAGTAAAGAAAGTTAAAAATATTAAGAAACCATATGCAAGGAAGATACAGATTTTAACTGTAATGGAACAAAGAGCAAAAGTTATGGGTAAAAATCAAGTAGTCAGTATTGCAAAAAAAGCAAAAGAACAATTAAGAAGTAAAAGGAATAAGAATGGCAGATAGTAAGATTAGTGAATTAACAGCATTATCTACACCAGCTGATGATGATATATTTGCGATTGTAGATACAGATGCAGGTCAAACTAAAAAAATAACAGCAGCTAATGTAAAATCATATGCAGGATCAAGCACAGAAGCAGTACAAGATATTGTTGGTGCTATGTTTAGTAGTAATACTGAAACTGATATTACTGCAACATATGAAGATGCTGATGGTACTATTGATTTAGTTGTTAGCGTATCTGCTGGTAATTTACCTACAGCAATAGATGCTGCTAAGATAGGAGATGGCTCAGTATCTAATACAGAGTTTCAAAGACTTGATGGCGTATCTAGTGATATACAAGGACAGATTGATGGTAAACAAGCATCACTGACATTTGGTATTGGTAACACAAATGTACCACAATTTACATCAGGTGTTGCTGATGATGACTTCTTAAGAATAGCAGGAACAAGTGTTGAAGGTCGTTCTGCCTCAGAAGTTCTATCAGATATAGGTGGCCAAGCATCTTTAACATTTGGCATAAGCAATACTAATGCAGTTAAAATAGACAGCAGCTCTGTTGCTGATGACGAGTACGCAAGGTTTACATCTTCAGGTTTAGAAAGCAGAAGTACTTCAGAAGTACTATCTGACATTGGAGGCCAAGCTGCATTAACTTTTGGAATCTCTAATACTAATGCTGTAAAAGTAGATAGTAGTTCAGTAGCAGATGATGAGTATGCACGATTTACTGCTAATGGTTTAGAAAGTCGTAGCACATCAGAAGTTCTAAGTGATATCGGTGGACAGGCTTCGTTAACATTCGGTATATCAGATACCAATATTCCTATCTTTACAAGTGGAGTAGCTGACGATGATTTTCTTAGAGTAGCAGGTACATCTATTGAAGGTAGATCAGCTAGTGAAGTGCTGAGTGACATTGGTGGACAGGCATCACTTACTTTTGGTATTAGTAATACAAACGCAGTTAAAGTTGATAGTGCTAGTGTTGCCGATGATGAATACGCTAGGTTTACTGCAAATGGATTAGAAAGTAGATCAACTGCTGAAGTACTATCAGATATTGGCGGTATTACTGCTAGTTCTACAGACACACTTACAAACAAAACAATAGATGCAGATGGTACAGGTAATAGTATTACCAATATTGAAAATGCAAACATCAAAGCATCTGCTGCCATTGATGCTACAAAGATAGCTGATGGTTCAGTAACAAGTGCAGAGTTCCAATATCTTGGATCTGTTACTTCAGATATTCAAACACAATTAGATGCCAAAGCTAGTAAAGGTCTGGCTGTAGCAATGGCAATCGCTTTATAGGAGAAAACATGGCACAAGACTTTGAATCAAACGGAGCGCAGATAACAAACTCTGCTACCACAATATATACATCCAATAGTGATGACGCAGTTGTTGGTTTAAGACTAGCAAACATTTTAACCACTACAGTTACAGTTAGTGTATTTGTATCTGAGGGTGGATCTACAACAAGATACCTTGTAAAAGATTTATCTATACCACCTGCAAGTTCAGTAGAGCTAGTACAGGGCGGAGCTAAATTTGTTTTACAAAGTGGAGATATTTTAAAAGGACAAGCTGGTACAGCAGACAGTATTGATGTATGGGTATCAGTTGTTGATTCAATTAGTACATAGGAGATATAATGGCAACAATATCATCAGTAGGAGGAGTTCAGTATATTGGCGATGCACCAGCAGGTGAAACGATACACGAACATGATTCTGAAATAAACAAAGATCAAATCATTACTAGTGCTGTATTTGCAGGACCAATCACATTTGCAGCTACCATTACTGTTACTGGTACTGTTGTAGTTGTATGACAGAGAATCCATACGATAAGAATCAACCTATCCATATAGATAGAGGTACTCGTAAACTTGTTGTTAAAAGTACACAAGATACAACAAATATATTAGAACAAAATAAATGGTCACAAAATAATGTTACTCAAAAAGGTGATCTACAACGCATAGCTCAAATACCATTAATAGCTTTAAGAGTTAAAACTAAAGAACGATTTGGACATTCTAATTTTCATAAACTAAATGTAGAAGAACAAAGAGGTATAATTAAAGAAATGGTAAACAGTAATGAGTATATGTTCTTTAGAACAGGAGATAAAAGATTATAATGGCACTAGATAGTTATACAAATTTAAAAACTGCAATAGCAAACTTTCTTGCTAGAGATGATCTTACATCTGAAATAGATGACTTCATAGATTTAACAGAAGCAGACTTTAATAGAAGATTAAGAATAAGAGCTATGGAAAATGTAAATAGTTCTTTTACAATAGATGCAGAAACAGAAGCATTACCTACAGGATTCTTACAAGTTAAAAGTTTTATTATTACAAGTTCTACACCAGATCAAACATTAGAACTGGCTACAGCATTTCATCAGGCTGATACACAAGGTCATACCAATGTAGGAACACCAAGATTGTTTTCTATAGAAGGATCTAACTTTAGATTTAGTCCTGTACCTGATACAGCTGTCACTGCTAGATTAACTTTTTATAAAGCATTTGATAGCATAGATGGTAGCACAGCTACTAACTTTATTTTAACTAATCATCCTGATGTTTATTTATATGGTGCATTGTATTTTGCTTCTACATTTATTAGAGGTATGGATCAGGGAACTGTTGCACAATTTAAAGCACAGTATGAAGGTGCATTACAACAAGTAAAAGATGCAGATGCATTAGATAAATATAACGGTGCGCCTCTTGTACAAAGATCAGGTATTAATATTAACAACTTTGATAATGTAAAATAATGCAAGTACCTTTTGGAGAATGGTTGCCAGACCTACCAGATCATATAAATCCTGGTTCAACACAAGCAAAGAATGTGTATCCTGCTGTAAATAGTTATAGACCTTGGAAAAACATAACTACAGCAACAGCTAACGCATTAGATAATAGATGTCAGGGAGCTGCATCATTTACATCTGATGGTGGTAATGTAACTATCTTTGCTGGTGATTCTAGTAAGCTATATCAAATACAAGCTAACTCAATAACAGATGAAAGTGGTGGTGTTGGTTACAACACAGCTGAAAATGCATATTGGGATTTTGTAAAGTTTGGAGAAACTATTATAGCTTTTAATGGAGCTGATGCACCAAGAGCTTGGTCATTAGATACATCAACAGACTTTGCTGCATTAGGTGGATCACCGCCTACATTCAGACACGCAGCAGTAATTAATAATTTTGTAGTGACAGGATTTCAACCTACTGCTCGTAACAGAGTACAATGGTCATCAGTTAATGATGCTACTAGTTGGACAGCAGGTACAAACCAAGCAGACTTTGAAGATCTACCAGAAGGTGGTGTAGTTACTGGCGTAACAGGTGGACAATTTGGTTTAATATTCCAAGAAAATAGAATTACCAGAATGGACTACAGAGGTGGTAATGTTATATTTTCTTTTAGAAGAATAGAAGATAACATAGGAGCAGTACAAGGTAAGACAGTTATTAAAGTTGGAAACCTTGTATATTTTTTATCTGAAGATGGTTTTAGAGTTACAGATGGTAATGCATCAAAACCTATTGGTAATGGTAAAGTAGATAGATTTTTTAAATCTGATCTTAGATTTGCACATAGAGAAAGAGTAAGAGCTGCTGTAGATTATGCTAACAAACTTGTATGTTGGTCATACCCATCTACTGCATCAGGAGTAACAGATAAAATTATAGTTTACAATTATGAAACTGGTAGATGGTCTATTGTAGAACTATCACATCAAATGATATTTAACTACATATCACCTGGATTTACTGTTGATGAATTAGATAACTATCCATCATCAGGTTCTAATAATCTAGATGCAATTAATGTACCACTTGATAGTGATATATTTGTAGGTGGTTTAAGATCATTGGGTGTATTTGATACTACAAATAAGTTTGGAACATTTGAAGGTGATAATCTTGCTTGTGAAATAGGAACAGGCGAGACAGAAGTATTTCCACAGAATAGATCATTAGTTACTCATGTAAGACCAATAGTAGATACAACATCAGCAACTGGATCACTTACATTTAGAAATAGAGTAGGAGACTCACAATCTACTACATCACCTGTTGTAAGTATGCACTCAACAGGTACAATACCATTTCATAAGAGTGCAAGATATTTTAAATTTAATATGCAAATACCAGCATCAACAACTTGGAATGATGCACAGGGTATAGACATAGAAGCAATAAAAGAAGGTTATAGATAATGTTAATAGGAAACCCAGTAGACTTTGATCGTATAAGAGCTAGATATGAAGCTCTAAAATACCCAACACCAGAAGAAGCGTCATTCAATGCAACAAGAGCAAGTTATGAAGGATTACTAACTGGATCTGGTTTTGATACTCAAATGGTTCCTACAACTACACCTGGACAACAAGTATCTTTTTCTGTTGATCCTAATACTGGACAAGTTACTACACAGATACCACAATACGATATACCTAACTTTCAAACTATATATGATAGAGAAGAAGGTTTAATTGGTCCTGATGGATTACCTTCACCTGTATCAAGTGGATCTATAGGAGGTGGACAAGCAATACCTGCTAGAGTTCAAAAAGGCGATGGTCGTGAAAATCTAGAAAAATTTTTACGAGGTGGATCTGCACCGCTAGGAGCTGTAGGCACTGAATTTATAGGAGATACAGGTTTTAGGATTAACGCAGATGGAACTGTAACTAAACTTGATGAAGATTCTTTAGATTATAAATTCAACAAATTTATGTATGGTTTGTTAAGTAACACACCAGGTAACATAGCAAAAAACGTATTAGGTTTATCTCCAACAAGCATAAGTGATGTTGCAGAACAAGTAGGAGATCAGTTTGGTGATGAGGCAGGAGCTAATTTCTTTAAAGAAGCTGCACTAGCTAGACCAAGTGGAGCTTTAACAGATGATGAAGCAGCAGCAGCAAGAAGGGAGGCAGCTGGTCGAAGTCAAACTGGAAGCAAACTAGGAGATCGAGCAGCAGCAGGACAAGCTGGTAAAAAAGCAGGACCTTTAGGTAAAGGTCAATACGGTGGTAGATAATGTCTAGTAAACAAAACTTAGAATATATTTATCAGTATGTTGATAGCCAAGAAGACTTTCAAAGGATTGTAGAAGATATTACTAATCAATTAATTACTTATCATAATACTGAAAATCAAGAGGTAGCAGCATGGTTTCTTGCGTAAATTGTAATCATCCTTGTCATTGTGATAATGATGAAACTTGTGATAAATGTGATTGTGCATATTGTGAACATGGTAATGCTTTAGATGAATTTTGGAAAAACTTAAAAGATGGCACATACTTATAAAAATAGTAAAGTAGATCTTACAGCAACTAGTGTAACTACGGTATATACTGTACCTACAGCAACTACATCTATTGTAAAATCAATATTAGTTAGTGATGACTCAGGTAGTGGAGATACTATTACATTGACAATAACTAACGGATCAGATGTATTTAGTTTGTTTAAAACAAAAACTATTAGTGCTAATGGAACTTCAGAATTACTTTCAGCTCCAATAGTATTAACAGCAGGAGAGATATTAAAAGCTACAGCAGCTACAGCAGATAGATTGCATATAGTATGTAGCTATTTAGAAATTACATGACCATACCTGTACTTATCCCTACAGATAAAATTAAAGATGTTGAAAACTTTGTAAGTGACTCTATTGAAAAATCATTAAAGTTTTCAGGTAATCATTACAATTTAAATGATGTACTAAAACAACTTTATGATGATAAAGCACAGCTATGGATATTATGGAATGATAAAAGAAAAACAAAGTATCAAGGTTGTATAGTAACTAAAATATTACAAAGACCTAATACTAAATCTTTAAACTTATTTATTGTTACTGGTAAAGATAGAAAACTTTGGCAAGATTCAATAACTGTATTTGAAGACTACGCTAAACAAGAAGGATGTAGTCATTTAGAAACTTATGCTCGACCAGGATGGTCTCGCATACTTAAAAAACATAATTATAAAACAACACACTATTTATTAGAAAAGAAATTGGAGGACTAATATGTCATTTGGAAGTGATGATCCACAAGTAACATCATTTGGTGGAGGAGTATATGGACCAGCAGAACCATATGTACAAGATATATTACAAGAATCTGCACGACTTTATGGAAGTGATATAGGAAGACAATACTTTCCAGGTTCTACAGTAGTACCTTTTGCCCCAGAAACACAAGCTGCTATGGATTTATCTAAAGGTTTAGGTTTTGCACAAACAGGTGCAAGTCCTTTATTAGATATAGCATCTGGTGCTATGGGTGGTTTTGCATCTGGTGTAATGCCAAATGCATATAGTCAACTAACACCACAAGCTGATTATTTATCAGGTGTAAGAGAATCAATAGGATCAAATGTAATGGGAGATATTGCTACAAGATTTGGTTCTATGGGTAGAACAGGAACCAGTCCAGCTGCACAAGCAGCAGCTACTAGAGCATTTACACAATCTTATGCACCATTTCAATTAAGCCAAGCTGAAGCAGAAAGACGAGCAGAACAGACAGCTATTGAAAATCAAATAGGTAGACAGCTTACAGCGGCACAAGGACTAGCAGGATTACAAACAGATATTGATACAAGACGAGGTTCAGGCATTGATAGAATTATGGATGTAGGTGCTATGCAAGAAGATCTTGCAGCTAGACAATTACAAGATCAAATAGATAGATACCAGTTTGAACAACAATCTCCATTTGCTAGATTATCATTATTCCAAAATCCAGTATTTGCAGCAGCAGGTTTACAAGAACCAACAACACAATATGCACCATCACCTAATCCATTAGTATCAGGTATTGGTTTAGCTGAATCAGGATTTGGATTAGGTACTGCATTAGGTGGACCAACAGGTGGAGCTATTGGTGCAGGATTAGGATTCTTAGGAGGATTTTTATAATGGCTAGAATAAGAGGACCACAAGATCTTAACGAAAATGTACCATACAATAGATTTGAAGTAGATCAAAGTACAGCAAGAGTACAAGGACCGACTAGAGGTGCAACAATAATTAATCAAACTCCTGCATCAGCAGCACCAGAAACAATTGTAACTGAAGAAACAAATTTATTTCCTGTAAAAAGACCAGATCAAACTAAAGAAAGTTTTATGGATAAACTTGTTTCAGGAGTTAATAAAGTATTTACACTACAAGACACTGACCCTGAAGCATACAATAGAATTATGTCTGGTTTAGATCTTTATAAAAGAGGACAAGAAGGTGATGATATTGCAACAGCATTACTAGGTAATTCTCAATTTAAAAAAGAACAAGCACAAGCATTATTTGATGCATCATTAAAAGCATTAGACTTTCAAGAAAGCACTATTAAAGTCCAAGAAGCTCAAAGAAAACTAGGTACAGTAGATGAACCAAGTGCAGACTTACAAAAAATGGCTAAATCTATTTTAGACACACAATACGATATAGAAGATGAAGGCGTTGCCTTTGCTATATCTAGTAGGGCTAAAGAATTCCAAGCAGCAAATCCAGGTATAGGTTCTGGTACTGCATTAAACTTTGTAATAGAACAAGCAGTAGCATCAGGTGAATTAACTTCTGGTAAAGGTAAGTTTGGTAAAGGTAAATTTAAATCTAATGTTGGACAATCTAAATCTGTACAAGAAGTAATGAAACAATTTAATATGTCAGAAGAAGAAGCTAGGCAAGAAATTTTAGATCAAGGTTTTATACCTAGATAAAATGGCAAAAGTTGATCTATCAGGAATAGGTTCAGGAGTTGATCTATCTAATGTAGGATCTGGAGTTGATCTTACAAATATTAGTAGTGGTATACCAGAACAAAAAGGTTTTTTTGAAACATTAAGAAACCCATTAGACTTAATGAGATATGAAAGTTTACCTGTAGCTGCATATCAATATATGAGTGGTAATACTAAAGAAGTACAAGCTAAACAAGCCCAACAATTTATTGATAATAATCCTAACCTTTTAGGAACACCAGAGTATGCACAAGCACAAGCTACATTAGAAAGATATGGTTATACCATAGATCAAGAACCATTTAGTATAGATGCGTTAAAACAAGCTGTACAAATGAATCCAGGTGCATTAGCAGGAGAGTTTGTAAATGCATTAGTAGCAGATCCATACTTATTATTTACTCCATATTTACTTGGTGGTAATGCGTTAGCTAAATTTTTTCAAGCTAACAAAGCATTAGCTAAAGTACCAAGAATATCTAGAGGACTAGCAATAGGAACAGCGGCAGCACCAGAAGCTGCTGCCTACTCAGTAATACAACAATTAGGTGAAGATGGTGAGTTTGATACTAATAGAGTTGCAGTAGAAACAGGACTAGGAGGAGCTGGTGGATTAGCTCTTGGTATGGCATTTGGTGGATCTATAACATCTATAGGTAAATATACAAACAAACTAGACTTAGCCACAGAAAAATATTTACAAACCATAGTAAGAGCAAACAGAGGTGAACCTGAAGCTATAGCTACATTAAAAAGTTTAAGAGCAGATGCAAGTGGTGTACCAAAAATGTTTGATGATATATCATATGATGCAATAACAAACTTACTAAAAAAAGAATTTAAGTATAATGATAAAAATGCTAATGCAATGTATCATCAGATTAAAGCAGATCATAATGAGATATTTAAAAACTTTTATGATAAACAAAATAAAACGACTCTATTAAAAAGAGTTTATGAGAATGCAATCTTCCCAGTTACAGCAGGTACAATATTCGGAGCAGGTGCATATATAGGATCAGATGATCCAAAACAATTTGCAATAGTAGGTGGTGCAGCATTAGCTGCAACAACTTTTGGAAAAGTGGGTGTTAAAGCAATAAGCAGAGCTTTACAAGAAAAGAAAGGTAGAGTACAAGCACTAAAACTAGATACTGAATGGGATAGTTTTATTAATGAAATTAAATCTACAGGTGTAGATCCTAAAACTATAAACATAAAAGAAAACAAAAAATACTATGTAGATCTTATAAATCAAAACAAAAGATTTTCTAAAGATTTAGCAGAGTTAGGACAAGCAAGAGATTTATTAGACAGAAAAGCTGTAGCTATATCTAGATACATATTTGATAACATGGAGTCATTTAGTAGACTAGGTAATATGTATGGACATAAATTAAACTTAGCATTCAAGAAAGAGTTTCCAGTACATCCTAAAAGAGAAGTAGCAGTATTAGATTTTATACAGCAAACAAGATACAAAGAAGGTGCTAATAAAGGTAAGATAAAAGTTACTGAAAAAGATTTATCACCAGAAGAATTAAAAGCAGCAAGAGCTGCGCAGAAGTATTTTGAAGATATACATAAAATGATTAAAGATGATGGTGTACTATCTATTAAGTTTAGACAAAACTTCTTACCTGGCTTTTGGCAAAGATCAGCTATGATTAGTGACAATGATGCAAAATCATTTTTTGCAAGTATGTTTACTGATACTAAAAGTGGACCAGAGTTTTCTGGTAAACTACCAGCAGAGAACTCTAAAAAGATTACTAGTTATTCTGAAGGCATAGATAAAGGACTAGAAGCTAGAACAACTAATCTTGGTGAGATTGTAGCATTATACAACAATGCACTCTATAAAGCATTAAGTGAAAGAACAGCAATAGATAGATTATTATCAGCGGATATACCTGGACTAACTAGTAGAACAGGTAAAACACAAAAGATGATATATACAACTATTCCTAAAGATGTAGATGCTTCAGATTATGTAAAGTTTGGTTATGATAGATTATTAGAAGCAAATCCTAGAAATATTAAAAAGTATCGTAGAGTTAATGAGCTTGTTGAAGCAGCTAGAAAATCAGGCAAGGTTAAAACTTTAGGTGAGATATATAAATTAAGAGAAGATTTAATATCTAAAGCAAGTATGGATCCTGTTTATGTTTATAAAGAAGCTCTACCTCATATCAAAATGACATTTGATGCTGTAAAAGATAAAGGTTTCTTTAGAGCTATATCAAACTTTAACTTCTTACAAAAAAGATTGAGTGTTGGATATTCATTCTTTCATGCTGCTGCACTATTTGAAAATATGTTTTTTGCAGGTGTTAAGATTTCTAAGATAGCTACTGTTGCTGGGTTAGATAAAGTACCAGGGATTAAATACTTTGTTCCTAAAACTATTAGTGCAAAGAGAATGATGAATGAAGGTGGTAACTTTGATGATTACGAAGCAGGACTAAGAGCTGGTGTTATATTCTCACATCCAGAAGATATTGGATACCATAGATTCTATGATTTATTTGCAGGTGCTAATAGAATAGCAGATCGTATTGGAAGTCCTTTTGCTAAGTGGGTAGCACAACAAGGTATAAATAAATTAGTAGTTAAACCATTTCAGTTTATTGATGCAGTAACTTGGGATCATGTTTATAATTCTGGTAAGCTATATACATTTCAAACAGCTAGACAAAAACTATTAATAGATCCTGCTAATGAAAATGTACCTATGCATATTCTTGATAGAAAAGCAGCAGAGTTTACTAATGATGCATATGGTGGATTAAACTGGAGACAGATATACGAAGACACTACTAACCCAATAATGAAAAAAATATTAGGTAGTGCATACACACCATCAGGTAGAAGACTTATGCAGTTAGCATTATTTGCACCAGACTGGACTACAGCTAACTTAAGAATTATTGGTAAAGCATTTCCAGGATTTAATAGAGATCCTATTGGAAGAAAACTTTATACAGCTTATGCATTAAGAGCTGCATTAATATTTGCTACATTTGGTAGTGCATTACAATATATGTTTACAGGTAAATCATTACTTGAAAATAAAGATCCAACTAAAATTGATTTAGGTAATGATATGAATATGGTATTCTCTAAACAATTAATGGAGCCTTTGCATTGGGCAGTACATCCTTATAAAACATTAGTATCTAAACAAGGAAGTACACTTAAACTAACACAACAACTTTTATTTAATAAAAAATATTTAACTAGTCCTTATCCTAGTCCAATAACAGATAGAGACTTAGGTCTGTTATATCAAGCTAGAGATTATGGTTTACAAATTGGCGAATCACTTGTACCTTTCGCATTTAGAAATCCTATACAACAAATGATGAAAGACGGTGTAGATTTTCAGGATGCAATAAACTTTTTACTTGGTGAATTTGGTCACCCTGTTTATCCAGAAGGGCGTAAGTTTAAATATCCAGGACTAAACATAGGAAAATAATATGGCAGGAACAGGCGTAGGTAAATACAGCACAACAGCAGGTAATAATACTGATACTCAAACAGTAAACTTTTCTGAAGGTATGGCTCCATCTAATGTAAACAATGCAGCTAGAGAAACTATTGCAAATGTTAGATCTATGTACAACCAAATTGGAGAAGGGTTCTATGAGTTTGGTGATGGTGATGGTGTATATACAGTAGCACGATCAGACTCAGACACTATAACTATTACATCATCTACAGATCTAACTGCTACATACTATGCAGGTAGAGCTATAAGAATAACAGATTCAGCTGGTAATGTAACTGAAGGTACAATTGCATCTTCATCACATTCTAGCACAACTAATACTATTAATGTAAGTCAAACTATTGCAGGCACTGGCACACCATTGAAAATAGAATTAGGAATACAAGGTTCATCATCTGAGTTAGTTGTTGATGGAGACAACGACACGAAGATACAAGTAGAAGAAGGTTCTGATGATGACACAATAAGATTTGATACTGGCGGCACAGAGAGACTACAGGTCTCATCAGCAGGGGCATTTGCCTTGCAGAGTGGTGGCGGTTCATTTATACATTCAAACACAATTTCGAATACATTTACTTTGACCAGTCAGAATATGTTTATGGTTGGTCCAGTAAGTATAACAGGAATTATTACAGTAGGCTCTAATTCTACTGTTGTCGTAATATAAGGAGAAACAAATGGCAGGAATACAAATAGACGGAGTTAATAACAAGATTGACTTTGATGATGATGCAGATACCAGTATATCGTCAGCTAGTGACGATACGCTAGTAGTAGAAGTAGGTGGCAATACCCTTGCAACTGTAACAGCAACATCAGTAACAGTTAATGACGGAGTTGAAATTACAACTGCTGACAACACAGATACCCTTACACTAACATCAACGGATGCTGACGCAAATGCTGGACCAAATTTAAGACTATATAGAAACTCATCATCTGCTGCACCAAATGATGTGATAGGAGTAATCGAGATCGAAGGGAGAAATGATAACTCCGAAGATATAGTTTATCAACAATATCAGCACTTAATTGCTGATGAAACAGATGGCACAGAAGATGGCTATCTTCTTTTTAACCAAATGAAAGCAGGAACACTTACTGAAAGATATAGAATTGAAACAGGGACTTTTGTCATTAATGATCCTGGTAATGATTTTGATACTAGAATTGAGGGTAATAATGAGGCTAATCTTTTTTTTGTTGATGCTAGTGTTGATGGCGTTGGTATAGGCACTGCAACTCCAAATCCTTTTAGATTATTGGTAGATCATGATGATTCTAACAATGGTATAGCTAAATTTAATCATTCTAACGCAACACCTGAAGGTATAAGAGTTGTGTTTAGTGCAGCTGCACCTGACAACACCTCAGCTACCTTTCTTGAAATGCAAGATAGCTCAGCATTAAGATTGCAAATTCAGGCACAAGGAAACGTACAAAATCATGATAACTCTTATGGACAAATATCTGATGAAAGAATTAAATCAAACATTAAAGACGCAAACTCACAATGGGATGATATTAAAAGTTTGAAAGTTAGAAACTTTGAAAGAAAAGACGACATTGAAAAATATGGTGAGGGTAAAAAAGTACAAATAGGTTTAATTGCTCAAGAATGTGAATTAGTTAGTCCTAAACTTGTTAATGAACAAAGACCATCAGCAGGTGATATTAGAGTGGCATCTGAATTTGGAACGCTTTATGAAGATGGTGACACCATACCTGAAGGTAAAGAAATAGGAGATATTAAAGAAGTTAAAGAACAAGTTAAAGCTATTAGCTACTCTGTATTATATATGAAAGCGATTAAAGCATTACAGGAAGCCATGGCAAAAATAGAAACACTAGAAACAAAAGTAAAAGCATTAGAGGAGGCGTAAAATGAGTAGTGAAATTAAAGTAGATAAGGTAAGTCCTAGTTCAGGCACAGCGTTAACAATAGCAGATAGTGGAGATACAATAACAGTACCTTCTGGTGCAACAATAACAAACTCTGGCACAGCAACTGGTTTTACTGACCATACTCCAGCTTTTCATGCATTTTTAAATTCATCACAAAATGTAGGTAATACAGCTCAGACTACCATAGTTTTTAATTCGGAAGTTTTTGATAGTGATTCTGCTTATAACACATCAAATGGAAAGTTCACAGTCCCATCTGGTGAAGGTGGAAAGTATTACGTTTATGCATCACTAATGAGAAACAATTTTTTTAATAGCAGGTATATAGTTTATATAGCTGTTGGAGGTACAACAAAAATCAAAGCTGAAGAAAGAAACAGTGATACTGGAGGAACAACTTTTGATACTGTAGGAGTTGGCGGTATTTTAGATTTAAGTGCTGGTGATGAAGTAACAGTAAGTTTATACCAAGACTCTGGTGATAGTGCTGGTGCAAATGGTAACTCAAGTGAATCTTTATCTTTTTTTATGGGTTTTAAATTAGGAGTATAATATGGCAAGTTTATCAATTAAAATAAAACTATACTGTGAAGCAAACGGTAAGGAAGCTGAGTTTGAACCAGACATCGGAAATGTACATATCAAGAATGATGGACAAGGTGACTACATAAAAAGATGGAATGTCGATGGTTTAGATCAACCAACAGATGAGCAACTTAATGTTTATGAAGCAGCTGCAGATATTGAACAATCCAACAATCGTGTAAGACTTACAAGAAAAATAGCTTATGGAGATATTGGTGACCAGCTTGATGAGATATACAAAGACATAGATGCATGGAAAGCTCGTATCAAACAAATTAAAGATGATAATCCAAAGGAGTAACACATGAGTGAAATAAGAGTAGATACAATAACAGAAAAGACATCAGCTAATGGTGTGGCTATTGATAGCGTAACATTAAAAGATGGTGGAGCAACACTAACAGATAACATAACATTTAGTGCATCTGGTAAAGGTGTTCATTTAGGAGTAACTACTGCAACAGCATCTAACTTACTAGATGATTATGAAGAAGGCACATGGACACCTGCAAATGGTCAAGTGTCTTTAAGTGTGCAAAGTGGTATTTATGTTAAGGTGGGAGAGTTAGTTTTTGTTCAAGCGTATTATAATATGCCTTCAACAAGTGATACCACTGGTCATCAAGTTACTGGACTTCCATTTACTGTAAAAGCAGAGGGTTTTTCTTTTTGTGCTACAAGAGTTGGAGGAGAAAGTTCACAAATTGTAGTTCAATTAAATGGTGCTGCTACGACTGGTGATTTTTATAAATCTGACGATACAGCACCTACAAACGCAAATTTATCAAGTGATTATGTATTATTTAGTGGATGCTATAGAACGGCATAATATTTAAAAGGAGAAAAAAATGGCAATAACAAAAGCAACAGAAATAGCAAAAATAGAAGTAGTTGGAGAGTATAAAGCTGTTCAAGTGCGAACCGATACTGTTATCAAAGAAGATGGTAAAGAAATATCACGATCAGCACATAGACACACTATACATCCTGATATGGATATTTCTGGTGAAGATGCAGAAGTTCAAGCAGTAGCAAATGCTGTATGGACTGACGATGTAAAATCTGCGTGGGCAGACTTCAAAGCTAATCAAACTATCTAATGGAACAAGAAAACAGAGAAGCTATTATCCGTATAGAGGGTAAGCTAGAACTGTTAGATCAAAAGCTAACAACTCTGAAAGACAATCATTTATGTCATATTGAAAAAGATATGAGACAACTGAGAACTCTTGTATGGTTTATAGGAACTACTGTTTTTCTACAAATGTGTTATTTAATAATCAGAACTTTATTATGAAAAACTCATGTATCTTAGTAATCTCAGATACACACATACCTTATCATCATAAGGACTCTATAGATTTTCTTAAAGCAATTAAAAGAAAATATAAACCAGATAGAGTTATACATATAGGCGATGAAGTTGATTCACACGCCATAAGTTTCCATGACTCAGACCCTGACTTATATAGTGCAGGATATGAACATCAAGTATCCTTGCCTGTTATAAAAGAATTAGAAAAGTTATTTCCTGTTATGGATCTAATGGACTCTAATCATGGTAGCTTAGTCTATCGTAGACAGAAAGCATCAGGTCTACCAAGAGCTGCTATGAAAAGCTACAATGAATATTTAGAAGTTGGCGATGGTTGGGTATGGCATGATGACCTAATGATTAGAATGTCTAATGGACAAGACTGTTATTTCTGTCATGGCAAATTTGCTAATGTATTAAAAGTAGCACAACAGTACGGTTGTCCGACAGTCCAGGGCCACTATCACAGTTCTTTCAATATCCAGTACTGGGGCAATCCAAATAGTTTAAACTGGGGTATGCAAGTAGGCTGCCTCATAGACTCAGACTCACTAGCGTTTGAGTACATGAAAACACAAAAGTCTAGACCTATCATAGGTTGTGGTATTATAATAGATGGCATACCTAAACTTTTACCTATGGTGTTGAACAAAGGTGGAACATGGAATCAGAAACTGACTTAGAATATTTGACAGAACCCAAGCATGGTCTGAAGCTATCTAAGAAAAAACTTTATTTATATATCAATTCATCAAGGGGAATCTATGCAGAAATTAAACTCAGACCAGAACAATGTATCGAACTTGCACGACAACTACTCAACGCCAACTATCAACTTAACTGAGGAGCCTACTATGTATGAACCAACAAGTACAAGAAGAATGGGAGTAACCAAGAAGTACAATCATAATAATAAAAAACATTATGTAAATGTACAGTACGATCATCAAGCACTACCTAGAGTAGTAAGAATCTTTAGTGATTCTAAATATGGAACTGAGTATGCAGATATGTGTATTGACCTATCGCATGATATAACAGAAAGACTACAAACTTATGGTAATCCAGAAAAGTCTTTACAAAGAATGGCAGCACAAACGCCAAGAAGATCTACTGGTGAACCTACTACTATCAAAGGATTGATCGTAGACGAACTATTAAAATCTTTTTACCTGGAGGATTAAATGAACTTTGACACTATAAAAGAAAAAGCTAAAGACAAATGGAACGCACTACCTAAGAAATATAAAATAGGTGTAGCTGTTGCAGTTGTTATAATAGTCATAGCCATTATTGCATAATGGAACCTCGTAGTTCAACTGAATACTTAGTTGTTCATTGTTCTGCTACCAAACCTTCAATGGATATTGGTCACAGAGAGATCAAGCGTTGGCATGTAAATGACAATGGTTGGAGAGATGTAGGTTATCATTATATAATTAGAAGAAATGGAGAAGTAGAACTTGGTCGTAGCAATAGGGATACTGGCGCACATGCAGCAGGATACAATCATAAGAGTATTTCTCTGTGCATGGTGGGTGGAATGGCTGAAGATAATTCTGCTGAAAATAATTTTACTGCACAACAATGGACCGCTCTACTAGATTTAGTAAAACAAATTAAAGTAGACTATCCTGAAGCAGATGTAATAGGACACAATGAGATATCAGAAAAAGAATGTCCTAGCTTTGATGTGCAACAATGGAAGAAAGAAAATTTATAATGGGACCATTACTATCAATACTACCTACAGTATTAAAAACTGGAGCGTCTATATTTGCTAACAAACAAAAAGCTAAGATACTTATGTCTGATGCTGAATTGTTACACGCACAGAAGATGGCTAACGGTGAAGTAGAATACCAAGCCGCAGTAAGACAATCAAACGACAAAGGATGGAAAGACGAGTTCGTTTTGATCCTCGTAAGTTTACCAGTTTTATTATTAGTATGGAGTGTCTTTAGTGACGATCCAAACATACAAGAAAAGATAGATATATTCTTTGATAAGTTTGCAAATCTACCTTTCTGGTACCAGGCTTTATTTATCGGAATCGTGAGTTCGATATACGGACTCAAGGGAGCTGAGATATTCAAAGGTAAGAAATGATCTGGGTTATAACAGCCATGCTGTGGTATGATGGTATAACTGGACCACACTATACTGAATATAAACTACAACAATTTGATACAAAGATAGAATGTTTAGACTATGTATTCTGGAACAAGACAGAACTAGTAACTAAACTAGCAGAGGATCATGGAGCAAAAGAAGGTAAACGCTTAAAGACCTGGGCGTTCTATTGCGAGAACAGACAACTAGAGGAAGTATGAAGATAAGTGAAAACACCTCAATCGCAATGCCTATGCGTAATCTTATCAGCATTATTGGTGCTTGTATTGTGGGGGCTTGGTTTGGGTTTGGAGTCATTGAACGACTTAATATTATAGAAACTGAATTGCAACTAATGCAGCAAGACTTACTTGAAGCATCCACACAAAAGCCTATAGATCAAGAGCAGTTTATGTTGTTAGAGTTTCTATCCAAAGAACAAGACAAGTTAAAAGAAAAAGTAGAAGCTGAAGTACCAAACATTAAAAAGAATGATATGACTATTCAGTTTCATGAAGAAAGAATAATAGATTTAGAGGAAAAGAACGGATATCATGATTGAAATAGTATTTGCTATATTTATGATAAGTCATGGAGAGGTTATTGAGTATGTCCCTACGAGCGGTATGGCTGACTGCCTTGAACAGAAACGCATTGTTACAAGGCAAATTGGTAAAGAACAAGAAGGTATCAGAATGGAATGTAAACAAGTCAAAGCAGAAATCGAAATCGATATGGGCGATCGTAAAAGAATCATTAAAATTTTAGACTAACGATTTTTAGTCCACTTAGTTCTTTCTTTCTTGCCTGTTTTAATATCATCCCATTCCCTTCTAACCCAAGCTGGATCAACACCAGCTAAATGACAAACTGTATTGAAGTCTAGAGACGCAGACTCTAACCAAGCACGAGCAAGTTTAACATCATTTGCCCAAGGCACTCTATGTTTAACTTCTTTCTTTTGTGTATGACCAAGATGATCTTGTTCATAGACATACTTTATAGGCACTTCACGACAAGCATCAGTAAATTGCTGTGCTATAACTGCCACCCATAAATCTTGCTCTGGTGTTGTCATTGACTCATCTTTTCCTTTACTTTTTCTAGATAGACTACTGCATCCAAGAGTTCTTCTTGTGTATCAGTTATCCAGTCTATCAATGGTTTCTGTGCAGTACGCATAGTATTACCATACTTAATGATACCATCATTAGATCTATCCAACATACGCATACATATTTTTTTTACTAAAGGATCGGTCATATAGCACCAGCTTTAGTAAGTGATTGAAACTGAGAACAATACATATCATTATCTTTTCTACGAAAGTTATCTTTCTCTTTGAGTCTTATAGATTCCTTCATAGCTTTAAGATGTTGTTTATATTCTTCACTCTGTCTGGCCCAATGTTCTTTCATTGCACCTGATAAATCATCTGGAGCTTTGAATACTTGTTCAGCCAATACAGTCCTTAGATACTCCTTAACATAACTAGCTTGAGCTATATGTTCTGCTTCAGTATCTTCGTTATCATAGTTTTGTTGGAGAGCTTTCTCCATACCCTCTCTTGTAATGATAGTCATGTTGTTCCTTTCTAAAACGGTTTTTCGTCTAGCTCATCCCAAGTTTTATCTTGATTCATTTCTTTACCAAGTGATTGAAGTTTCTTTCTGGTCTCCATAGCTTTCTCGTAAGCTGTAATACCATGACCAATCCACTTAGCTATTTCATCAGCAGTATCTTTCATCTGTACACCCTTGTCGTGATGCATCTGACAAAACAATTCTGTGATGCGACCAGCTAATCCAACTGCAATCATTCCGATTTCTTTTTCGGTAGGTTGTGGAGCAGCTGCAGGTGTTCGCTGCTCACCAGTATTACTATTAGTATCTTCATTGATATCTACATCTGCTCTTTCTACTTTGAATGCAGTAGCATTACCATTTCTTTCTGGTCCATAGTGAACCCTGACCTTTGCACCAACACTAGTTTCCGGGTCGAACTTGCAATAGAACTTTATCTTTGTTCCATTGTCCAGTACAACTGGCATGAACCATTGATCCTTACCTGCCTTCGGTGGTGATAAGTAATCAACTGTTCCGTTTGATGTATTCATTTCCATATATTTCTCCTTTTTAATTGTTCCAATTCTCTTGAGCATACTTACGATCCTCCTCAGACCATTTGAATCCATCAGTATTTAATGGAATCATTCTTTTAAATGTCTTTATGTTTGGTACTGTCTTCATAAATAACTCTAGAGATTCAAACGAATTTATCATAGTTTCGTAATTACTCATAATAGTTTCTTCATCTAATTCAAATACTGCTGACTTCTTATGTGAGGCATACACTAGTGTAGCTGGTTTGCCTATGAGTACAGAGTATAAAGACTGCTGCCTTACATGATCTTCTCTTGGTTTAGATGGTACAGCTAATGTAGCCTTAGTATCTACAATCATATGTTCCCATTCAAAGTCAGTTACAGTAGTAATAGGATGCTCTAAATTGGACAAGGAGTGACGTCTATAGCGTTGGAATAGGTTAGGTACTCCAAAATCAGGAAAGTGTTCTTTGATAGCGTTTTGAAGGTTTATAGCTATACTGCCTACTTTGTCTGTTTCGTCATGCCACTCACCATGAAACTGTTCAACCATGTGATTAGTAGAATGTTCAACTATATCTTGATCAGATCTATTAAAGAATAGACCCAACGCACAACCGAACTCAGCTGAATGACCCATACCCATACGAGGTGTAGTCTCAGACTCTACACCCATAAGGTTTCTATATATCCACAATGATGGATTGTTGTACCAATCATTACCTCTACTAGCACTATGTCTGTAGTCGTGTATTTTCATTTGTAATCCTTTCTCGAATAACTTATATTTTTTATATGTCTAATTACGATCAACCTTTTCCTAATTATAATAGAGAAATAATCGTAACTCAACCAAATAAAAATAAACCTGCACATATTGTTAACATAAGAGAATCAAGTATTGAAACCATGTTTCATAAGAAACATATAGATGCTATACAGTATCATGCTGGTTCTATATTTAGGCGTAAGTGGGAAATGGCTCAACTTATATCTAAACCAGAAGTAAAAATAAGAGTAGATCAATCTATTAATATGTCTGTACCTGATGCTAAGCTAGATGCTATGAATGATCTTAATAGATTATACTATCAAATTGGACAGAAGTCTTACGATATACTTGAATATGTTTGTGGTTTAGGTCATAGTCTTAGACAACTAAACAATAAATTCCATTTCCCTAGATCATATGGTGGACATAGATTCAGAGAATCTCTTGATGAAACAGCCATATTCTATGGATTAAAAGACAAAGGCAACACTATTCGTGGCAATAAGAAACGCTAAGCATTTAAAGAATGTTAGGGAATATCCATGTTCTTATTGTCGTACCGACCAAGATATACAAGCACACCATCTTACTCATATCAAACCTAACGGTATGTCTATGAAGTCTGATGATTGCTGGGTAGTACCACTATGTCCTATGTGTCACTACCATTTACATCACTATGGAGAACGTAAATTCTGGAGAGAACGCAACCTAGAACCAGGTATCTATGCGGCAATCTTGTATCAGAAAACACTTGACAAGTGATGTTCAATAACTTACTAATCGTGATATAATTGCAACAGGTGTATCAAAAATGAAACAAAACAAAGACTTAAGTAAATCTGATTCGTATGCAGCCACACTAGATTTAGATCAATTAACTCGTACAGTCAAGAAAAGTATGAACTGTCCTGAGAAGATAGCTCGTGCTATTGCTGGTTTGATATCAGCTAAGATTTATCTTGAACTTGTTTGTAAAGAGGAAGACTATCAAGAGTATCTAGTAGAACTAGAAGAACAACTTGATATGCAGAATGAAAAAGAAACACTCCATTGATGGTAAGAAAATAAAGGTACATTGTACCGATATTAAAATAGAACTTACCGACCCAGACTTTGCAGATGATAATCTTACAGATTGTTACGGTCACTTCCTCAAGCGTAAGAACCTAATACAAATTAACAAAGGTCTATCGGATATAGACGAAGCCAATACCACTCTACATGAACTGATGCATTGCATAGCCTGGTTGACTAATGAAACAAATGAAGGTGCATTAGCTAACGACACAGCAGAAGAACGAGTCGTTAATAACTTTACCAACTATCTTATTGGTATCTTCCGTGAGAATAAATGGTTACTCGATTATCTTAAAGAAAGATTATAGCGAGAGAGTGCCTACAGGGGCAGCTTCGTAGATGAGATATCTCTAGACCTATACACTCTCTCTATCCCATGAGGAATTTTAACGAGAAAGTATGCACCAAAATAACATTAGTTGGCAAACAACCCAGAACTCTTTGCATGGTTTGGACATCATTGAAGGCTAGTCAAGCCACACACTTTCCCTATCAGTTACAATCTAGCTAGATGAAGGTTCAACCTTACATAACGCAACTGAATATTTTAATTGGCTATTTTCTCTTTAACACCACCAGGACTTAACTTAGTCAGACATCTCTGGGTGATACTAATAACAGTAGGTGTGTTTTAGTCTGATACCAAATATTTTAACGAGGCGTGGGTACGCCAAAGCCATGACACCTGCCTCCTAGGAGGATGTACCGAAATGGTTTCGAAGGCGTTAACTGGTCACCTCTATCCGTAGTTGATCTTGTACTCGTCAGTACCTACAGAATATCTTTTTTAACACCAGCTTTTAATTGCTGTATATCTTCATATTTATCTTTAACTAATATTTGTATGACTCGTCTTTTAGTGAGACCTGTAGCCAAACAAATGTTCTCTAATTTTTCTGTTAACTCCGCATGTTCTTTTGGAGTTACATTGATGGCAAAATACTTCCAACCATCTTTATTCATTGATAGGTTCTCTTTCTACGAGAGCTGCTGTACCCATGATAGTAGGTTCTATAGTCATTCTCTGTTCGTGGTCTAACCAATCAACAAAATACTTAGATGCAAGTGGATTCAATGTAGGTATTCCATAATAATCTAGTCTACCTTCTTCATCAATATACAAATCATAATTCTTATCTTTGTATCTTGCACCAGTTATTTCTATTGTACTGCAATCAAGATGTTTATACATACCGTTGTCACCATTAAACTCAGGTCCATCAGTACCTTCTACTTCAACATCTTTTACTCTACCGTCACAGTATAATATTGTTACTTTATATTTATTCATAAGTTTTCCTTTCATTATAGGTACAGCAGGAACAAGAACTTTGGCGACCTACTGTACCCTACCTCTAACAGGTATATGTTATATGTACTTAGGTTTAGCTACAACACTAAACGCAACTTTAGGATCATCAACATAGTTCTGTGCTTCCTCTGTACTAATCATCTTATTGATTTCAATCATCAATGAATTAGTAACTTGAATCGGCATATAACCTTTGATCCCTGAGTGTACAGGCTTACCACTTGTTGTATCCCAATCATTTACTGGATATACTTTTATGTAAACCTCTTGATCCATATCTGGATTTATTACTGGATTGCTCATTGTTTTTCTCCTTTCTTTTTATCCTATTTTAAAACCTTGATCTGATTCCTCACAGAAGTCAGAAAATTCTTTTAACAATTCTAGATCCATTGGATAACTAGCATTAGAATTATGTCTTATCTTATGATACATTACTTCCCATAGATCATGGTCTGGAGGAGACAGGTCATTACCACAACTTGCACCTTGTTCTTTTGTCCAAGCATCTAATGCTTTCATTAATATTTCTTCTGCTTTAACTTCTTTATTTCTATTCTTTTCATAGACATCAATCAGTTCTTTTATTGTACCATCATCTATCAACGATTGTAATCTGGTAGCTAACATAATACTTTTAGCTCCATCAATCTTTACAAAGTCATTGTAATTACCACGCTTGATTTCTTCAGCATCAAGTATATCATCACAAAACTCAGTAACTATTTTCCAGATAGGTCTCCATCCCCAGACATTAGATCTGAAGTATGTCTCACCTTTCTGTTTATTCTGTCCATATAAATCAAAACCCATAGTTATTTCCTTTCTGTTAATACCACCAATCTTTTATAGACCAGAGGAATGTGTTTAGATTAGCAGCAATCATTTGCCAAAAGTTTCTACCATAATTCCATACATCTAAAAAACTTGTAACACCAAGTATAGATATGATAAAACCTAATCGTGTATAGTCTCTTGGTTTATTTCTCTCTGCTTCTTGTAATCTCTTGTATGCTATGTATTGATGCAGCTCGTCAAGTTTCTTATCTCGCCATTTAATTTCGAACTCATATAATTTTTTATCTTCATCATTCATCAATGCTCCGTTAATGATTTTGCAAAAGGATTATGTCGTAACTCAAAGTTAAATATATCTTGAAGTTCATCTTTAGTAAAATAAGTTGTTACCGTTTCATTCTCTAATAGAATCTCTATCGCTTTATTTTCTGTTATATTATCATTACGACATTCTTCTATCGCTAGATCCAAAGCTCTCTCAGCTTCATCATAGCTCATGTTCTTCATATTAATCATTGATTGGTTCTCTATTCTGATAGTCTTCCATATCTTTAGTGACTGATTCATCATACTTCTTAAACTCGTCTTTGTACTTTATCATTACTTTCTGCACATGATAAAATAATTGATCTTGTGTATATTGATCATCATAAAATTCGTCATACAATTTTACAATCTCATCCATCCATTGATTAGGCATTGTCTAGTTCCTTTCTTGCTTTAATAAATTCTGATTGGAGTTTTATATTCTCATCTTTTACTAGAGTAGTTCTACCCCAATAACATACCATACATAAATTGTTTCCATCATTTTGTTTACTTACATAACCGAAATGTTTTGCATCTGTTTCCCAGCTGCAATGTCTACATTGTAATTTCATATAGTTCCTTTCTAGCTTACGCTGATACTATATCTTTTTGTTAGCGGTTTAGATTTGAACTCATCATTCCAATACTCAACCCATAAATCTTCTAGTTGATCTCTTATCATCCTAGCAGATTCTATACTATAAGTTTGTCCAATAGGATTCCTATTCCCTTCACATATAATATAATAGATTGGTTTCTTATTATCTCTATGATCATATGGTGATGGTTTTATTTGAGCTACCTTATTCACTTGATTTCCTTATGTATTCGTCAAGCATATGATACAAAGCATTCTTAACTAACTGTGATTTCCTACAGTTAAGTTCTTTAGATACTTGATCTAATTTTTTATTTAAGTCTGCTGGAATACCTATAGTGTGGTAACGAACATCACTAGTATTCCTAGCAGTATTTTTTAATGAATCAAAGTTCATGACTCTATTCTCCTTTCGCTCGGTCCAAGTATTCCCTCGCTCTATTAGATAGAAGTAACTTGGCTTTGTTTATAAATTGATTTGCTGTTTTTAATTTTCTGTACTCTATCATCTGCTGTGCATCAGATAGAATAGCCATGATGTATAGATTCATATACTCACCATAGATTCTTTCAGCTTCTCTGTAGTCTCTTAGTACTTGAGCCTCTGTAATTCCATACATTTGTTTTTGCGTAGCCATATTATTTTCCTTTCATAAAGGTTGGGTAGGATTTCAACCTTCATCTATTTCCAGTATCCTACCCAGCCCATTAGTTATTCAGTAGTTGGTATTGTCACTGAACCTTCTAGATATTTATCTGAAGCTCCAGCCCATACTGCTACTTGATGAACAACACCTTCTGAGTCTCTGAAATATCCAGAGTACATAGGTGCATTCTCATTATCAGACACTACCTTATACAGATTGATTCTATCATTCTGCTTTGGAGCATACTGATCATTTGCAAATGCTACTGTTCCCAATAACATTGCAATCATAACAACTATAGTTTTCATAGATCTATCCTTTCTGTTGTTGTTAATGTTGGTGGACTGCCTAACATGCTGGTAAACCTTCTGTGACCGACAGTCCTAAGATACCCTGTGTAGTTGCTCTAATCTGGAATTATTTTTTACCAGCTTCTTCTACACTTGAGTCATCTATTCTTTAACTACTTGATTGTGAATATCATCAATTTGAAATCTTAAGATCTCTATCTCTGCTTCACACCAACTAGCATATATATACTTACTATGTATAACAGTAATTATTATTAAACATATCACAACTACTGTCATAATCATAGTATTAATTGTATTCATAATTATATCCCATTATTACTTCACAAAAGAATTGGTTTGCTTTGTCTGTGTTATCATCGATTAAACAATCCCAAGTAAATCTCTCCACTCTATCTTCTAATAGAATATATGAGTCATCAAACTCCCAGATTTCCCAACCATTCTCTTGTATAATTAATTCTTCCATCGCTATTGTATTACATAATACTGCTTGGTCTGGGTCTTGTATGTTATCACAATTATATCCAACCCAACCTGGACCAGCATAATGTTCTGACTCTGCAAATGCTATCTTCTCCAATGCCATTAGCATTAGCACTGAAGTTATTATTATCATTGCTCTCATATGTTTCCTTTCTGTTAGTAATGACATGTAGACCAGTCAGGTACACATTTTTTATTTACTTCATAAAGATTTGCCTCAATAAATCCTTGTTGTATTGTACCAACACATTTGGTTATGATACCAGAATCTATTAATACTTGTTCAATACCCTCATTCTCTGACCAATTCTTTACTGCCATCATAGGTTTCAATGGGTCAAAGTCTGCATTAAATGATGCTATCATGTATGCAAAACCTTCATCATCATATAAACATAATGATATTAGATTCGTATCTTTATATCTACCAAATTCACAATGAAGTCTTTCACCTTTAAACATTATATCATGTTCCATATATTCTATTTGTGCTTTCATATTTCCTCCACTCTATAGATTAATAGTTTAAATCCCCTCAGTATAAAAAAAACTCCCAAGCACGTTAGTGCCTGGGAGTATTAGTAGATTACTTTTTAAGCGATAGTAATCCTCTAGCAGCAAGGTCTTTAGTTACTGCATCAACCTCAGATTGAGTATAAGTAATTACTTCCTGTACTGCTTTCTTAGATTTAACACTAGATTTCTTTTTATCATAACTTAGTGTCCAACCTATATTCTGAGCGAACTTTTCAATCCTATCTTGTATTACACAATTGAGATTAATCTCTTGATGTAACTCAGAAATTCTAGTTTGTCTAAACAACAAAGCTGTTTCATAGAAATCTAGATTAGTAGTCTCATACATAGATTCTAACTCTGCCATAGAATAACTATTGATATGAGGTTCACCATTTTTCATAGGTTCTAAATTTGGATTACCTTCAACCAATAAATTTATGTTATTCAATGCAAATTCAATACCATTACGAGCTTGATAGTATGCTCCGTTACAGTATTTTTGTCCTATAGTTAAAGACTTTCTAGTAGGATTATCTTCCATACAAAGATTATGTAAGTCAATCCAGTATTGTTCGATAACTTCATAGACAGTATTAGTTTCATTAATCATAAGTATTTCTCCTTATTATTAGTTATTTATTAAAGACATATACATAATAAAATAAAATATATATGCACCCGAAGGGTGTCACGAGATGTCATCCCGAAGGGCGAATCACCATTATAAACAATGTGATTCGTGAGGAGTCCTCGCTTGCGAGGAAGCTCATTTACGCTCGTGATAATATATTAAGCATATATAAGCACCGCCTGCTAAGGCGCTTCGATAGTATCTGGTACTTCGTAATAGAAATGACGAAGTATTCGCCGAATGTCATTCGAGATGACATGAGGTGAAAGCGATAGCTCGTGTCAATCATTGAGTAGTCTTACGCCCAACAATCTGACAATTCAGTAAGCGTTACATGTATGATTGTAAGCGAGCGTAATCGCCCAGATGTAAATAAAATAATAACTAACATATTGATTGTTTATTGTTAGGGTAAAGAAGAACGTAAGTATGTTAAGAACAAGCAGAGCATTCGTCATGCTTAGTCGAATGCGTAGCGGTACACGAAGTGTATGTTCGTACATACGGAGTTCGCAATGTCGCCGATAGGCGTTCCTTATTCGTGTCGTTGCGTACCGCAAAACAAAAGCCAGAGAGAAGAAAGATGAACGATACCAAGTACATAAATGATATCGGAAAGGGTTGGCGGAGCCAACTCAATACAGAAAAAGAAGGAGGGGGGTTTTAGAACGTGATGGGGCGTAATAATGTATGTAGCGGCAACATAATATATAAAGGAGGTATGTAAAGAAAGTGTTGACAATGAAGCGATACTTAACGATATTCAAGGAGTGGGGGGTTTGTTAGATCCTTTCTGTACCTCCCACACTACAAAGGATGAGAACAATCACAGAAGATATATTATCTTGGTCTATCGAGCATATAGAGAAAAAACATGGACAGTTTCCCATATGCCCATACGCCAAACAAGCCAGACTAAACAATGAAATAAAGATTGTAGAGGTCGAGAAGGCAGAAGACTTCCTGAGAGAGGTAATTAGACAGGCAGGGGGTTTACATCAGAATCGCTTAAAATTGATCGTTATAGCGTGTTCTGATATGGAGATGACCCCAGATACCCTACACGACTATATTCATGCTCTAAACCACGTTTATGTGCCTTTAAACACATATCTAATGCCATCATACCCTGAAGATGAGGCTGAAGACTTCATGGATGGGGATTGGGAGCCAGACAACGAATTCTTTATGGTGCTTATCCAGCCATTCAAAGAACTAGAAGATGCCTCGGCAGCTCTAGATAAAATTGGATACTATAATAACTGGAGTCAGGAATACTATTCCGACACCGTACTCAAACGACAATCATATAGGAGATTATATTATGAGACAAATGAAGAACATGAAGAAAAGAGCTAAGAAAAAAACCATGAAAAAGAAAAAGAACATGCGTAAAGTTAAGGGTATGAAGTAATGTTAACTAAAAAACAACAAACATTACCTAAATTCTTACAAGATAAGATCATGGAGTCCAAGAAAAAGGACAAAAAGAACCCTGATCGCTTAGTTCAAAGGAAAAATAAGAAGTTTTATGGCTAAAAAAACAAAAAAATCAGGCGGATCACCTAAACCTAAGAACCCTGCACTCTATGCTAGGGTAAAAGCAGAGGCTAAAAAGAAATTTAAGGTGTATCCTAGTG
>VTLG01000693.1_pt1 | contig 36698 bp, 46 predicted proteins | sample 4694571 | NCBI WGS metagenome assembly VTLG01 (sample SAMN12604809, study PRJNA352737) | marine metagenome | biome: ENVO:00000447; feature: ENVO:00000209|ENVO:00000569|ENVO:01000036; material: ENVO:00002151; isolation source: viral sequences binned using virsorter ...
GCTTAACAAAAGGAACTCTTCCATGATATGTGGCTAGAATGTCCTCGGCATCTTCCAAATTAAGGCCTAATTGTGACATCAGTTTTCCTTTTCCCATACCATAAAACAATCCTAAATTAATTGATTTGGCTTGTTTCCGTGGAATATTGGCAATGTCAGCTACAAGTTGATGAAAATCAGTGGTTTCATCTTCTTCATAAGCATCCAAGAATTTTGATGCTCCAGAGAATTCTTGCAGGGCTGCATAGTGGACCACGAGCCGTGGTTCCTGTTGCGAGTAGTCAAATATTCCCCACTCACAACCCTTTTCTGGTACAAAAATGGAACGAATTAGTGGACCAAGTATGGCGTTGCGAGCGGGAATTTGCTGTAAGTTTGGGTTCGAATAACTGAATCTCCCCGTTACCGTTCCTCCTTGGTCGGATCGCATCTGGTGAATGTCTGCGTGAATCCTCCCCCGGTACGAAAACTTGAGGATACTTTCGATGAAAGTTGTTCTCGCCTTATTAATCTCCCTGGCCTCCACGACCATCTTCGCCAAGGGGCTTTCATGACTTGCCAAAAAGTTTTTATCGAACTTTGGTTTGCCCGTTGGAGTGCTGTCGTAAGGGATATTCTGGGTTTGAAAAGCCTTTGCAACTGATGCTGCAGCCCATATCTCCACATTCTTACCTGTGAGCTTCTTAATTGAAGCCATAATCTTATTCTCTTTAGATAGTAAATCATTTTTTATCCTTTCCGCTTTGTCAAGATCGACTCGTACTCCTCCTTGTTTCATCTTGAATAGAACAGGAAAGAGATCTATCTCTAGTTCCAAAATACTTAATAAGTTCTGTGATATGATTTCTTTTTTGAGATGATGCCAAAGACGGAGGGTCACAGCCGCATCTTGCTCTGCGTATTCGCCTACGTGTGAGGCGGGAAGCTTCCACAATTCCGACTTTGGATTTATACCCCACATTTTTGCCGCCTCGTAGAGTTGGGTTTCCGATTTCGATTCCTGTAGATAGTCCTTTCCTAATGAATTTAGATCGAAACGAAACCTATTCTCATCTACCAATGGTGCGGCAATTAAAGTGTCAATTATTTTTCCTCGGATGTCAATACCTAAAGTGGATAACCAGCCTACATCATAAAAGGCATTGTGAAAGACGTAATTCATATAGTCGTAAGAACATTGTTTTTTCAACCACTTAGTTACAATGGTTTTATCCATATTGGGCGGTGTTTCGTGGGCTATGGGGTAGTATCCCTGCCAGCCCTCTACGGCTACAGCTATTCCCACCACCTCTCCTCGTCCTGCAATCCATCCTGGACCTCTTGTTTTTAGCTCTGGATCTCGTGTTTCGAGGTCAATGGCTATTTCAGTGTATTCTGAGAGATCTGGAAAGTGATCAGGCATTACCCATTCACTGGGCATTATATGAACTTTAGGAAACCAATTGGGCTGTTCTTTCATTTATTATCCTTTTGTAAGGATTTTACGTATTCACTTGTAAGACGTCCTCTTTTTTCCCCTTCATTTTCGAAAGAGATATTTTTTTTATTTGTTCGGATTTCTATTTCTCCTGCAATGGCAGCGTAGGCCGCCATATCAACGTAGCTATCTTTTTTATGTTGGTGCATAAGCCGTGCTATTTTTACCAAGGCCATACACACCGCGACGTCATGGGGGGTTACTTCTTTTCGGAGGAAAATAGACCACAACGCCGCAATGTTCTTGTGATTGGTAAGCTTGTCGCCGTAATCCTTATGGCGATCCGAACCAATTAAATCTTGTGCTTCTTTTAAAATGTCTTGTGAGATCATTCTATCCTGCTCGCATAATGAAAGATGGGTTCATATTCGTATTGTCCTTCTGTTCGGTGAACAATGTATAATTCTTCCTTGGCTCTTGTCGCACCGACATAAAAAACTCTTGCTTCATCATCTCTTCCTTGTTGGCTTTCTGTATATGACCTATAGGGGGCATATGATAAATCGGTTAATAGCATAACTTTTTGTCTTTCACCACCCTTGGATGCGTGAATGGTTGACACTTCAATACGAGGAATAGCGTCAAGCTTATTTCCTGATCGCATTACCGCGCGCAGATAAGTTTTACGTCGTTGCAGTCCCTTGGAATTCAGCATGTCATACCAAGCTATTTCCATCACACTGAGGGTTTTGTCTTTAGATATTTTAATTGTTTCCCGTAGACCATACTCTTTAATAAGATCTTCCAAGCTGTACCTCCCTTCAGGCTGTCCCTTGAACACTCCGTAATTCCTCTTGATTCGAGTGCTGTCCATGTGATGATAAATGACATCACACACAACACCCGAGATTGATTTACCGTTTTGAAGCGCGGTCCACGCCCTGATGGCTTCGATGTATTTAAAGCTGATGGTTGGAAAACCATATCGTTTATAAATCCATCCGTATGTTTCCAGTGCCTCACACACCTTTTGTACAACTTCGTTAGTCCTACATAAAATTAACCACTCACCTTCCTGCAATCCTTGATTTAAAGGTCTGATATTTAAGACTTGTCTTATCCCCATTTCATCTCTTGGTTTATATTGTTTTGGGATGCGGTGGGATATTGACTGTCCAAGTTTTGTGGCAAGACTGTGTACGCTTATAGGAATGCGGAATGATTGAGTGAGAGGTATTATGGTGTTAAGATTATTTCTGTCCGCCATTTTAATGAAGTGTTCAATGTCTGCTCCAGCCCACCTGAAGATAGCCTGATCATCATCCCCTGCTATGTAGGTTTCAAGTGCTCCAGACTGCTTCTGAATCATATCCACCACTTGCCATTGCTGGGCGCTGAGATCTTGCGCTTCATCAATGAATAGATATTTAAGGGGAGGAGGATTTTGTTTCTTTAAAAAATTAACAAAATAATCAACATATTCATGTTTGTCTCTGTCTTCTTTAAACTTTTTTAGATCTACATCCATTTGTTCTATGAGCTTGCGTGCTCCGTAATTGTTCAAGGTATTATCTCTGAAAACTTTATATAAGCGATCCTGATCATCAGGATATTTAGCGTAGGAGAGATTAATCATGTCTTGATATTCACTCTTCGCTGACGGCATAGCAATATCTACACCATTTCCTTTTTTCATTTTATTGACATATTCGTGGCCCGTGATCCGTGATAACTCCTCGTAGTCACGATCATCCATGATCTGCGCTTGCTGAAGCTGCAGACGACGATACGCCAGGGAGTGCAACGTGGAGAAGTAAGGATACATAATTTTAACCGTCTCCTTCGTGTATTTCTGATTGGAGTCCTTGACGATGCGATCACGTATTTCTTCCGCCGCCCTCACGGTAAAACTAAAGTAGCCTATATCCTTTGTCGTGCATATGCCCGCGTTGAGAAACTCTTCCACCTTATTTTTTAGATAAGTTGTTTTTCCCGTTCCAGGCGGTCCTATGATAACGTGTCTATGCATCTTTCACACTTTCTAAAATAGATAATCCTAAATAATAGGGGACTTGTGGAACTAAACTATTTCCTAACGCTTTAAGTCGGTCCACCCTATTGGGTATCCCATCAGCCACTCGACCCAATTTGGGTTCAACGTCCCAGTTTCCTTGTATGATTTTCCCTCCTGGTGTTGGACTGCGTCCTCTATCGTGTTTGTTAGGGGATTTCTTTTCGTCTTCGCCATCGTTTCCGGAAGTCGGGGTAGCTTGTACATTCTGTTGGTAGGGGTTGGCCATATTGCCACTGACTCCTCTAGCTTTCCCTTTGATTTTTTTGTTTCCAGTCTCTTGCTGATTGTTTTTGTTTTCTCCCCCATAGCTGCCGATGCTCTCGGTGTTGGCCACATCTGCGGTTTCCCTTCCACTAGCTCTGCCAGACCTCGTCCGTAACCCTTCGTCGTTCTTCCTGGTTCTTTTGCTCTCGGTGTTGGCCACATCAAATTCGGATGCCTCACCTGATCGTTGAGAGAGATTGGCATTTTCTTTTCCAATTTCATTTTCATTCTTTTCTCTGATGAAGCTCCCCTGTCGCAATGAGCGTCTGGTGTCCTCCACATATTCCACTTTGGTTTCTGATCCTTGTTGGGTGACAGTTGAATCTGTTCCATCAGGGAACCTGGTGGTACTGTGGATCTTCCTATTGCTAGTCTCTTCTTCCTTTTTCTTTCCAATGCTTCGGGACTCCTCTCCTTTATTCCCACCGCTGTTGGCGTTTGCCACAACCCAGACTCTCTCTCTTTTGTGGTTGGCGCCGATGGCAGAAGCTGAAATACTAAACGCCCGTGTTTGGTAACCTTCACTCTCCAAGTTCTGGAGTACGGTGTCCAAACCGAGTTTAATGTGGCCAGCAACGTTTTCTCCAATGATCCAATTCGGCCGGAGCTCTTTGATAATCCTAAAATACTCTGGCCAGAGGTGTCTCGGATCTTCTTCACCTTTTTTTCTACCTGCGACGCTGAAAGGTTGGCAAGGGTAGCCTCCAGTGATAATGTCGATAGGTCCAATTCCATCTGCTTTGATTCTGTCATATGTAAGCTCCTTTATGTCTGTATATTTTTTAACATGTGGCCAATGCTTTTGCAGCACTTTTCTGGGAAACTCTTCAATTTCACAGAATGCCACCGTTTCAAAGCCACCCGTGGCCTCAAGCCCTAACGAGAAGCCACCAATTCCCGAGAATAAATCCAAATGTCTAAGTTTATTTTTTATCACTATACCCCTTTGCATTTGGATTGCTCCAATAATGTTTGCTGGTGTAGCCATAAAATTTATAGCATTCATCACAATAAAAATGATCCTTTGGATCTTCGATCGTTGCGTCCTTATCGCAGTTATGTCCCTTGCATTTCTTAGTTTCCATCATTATCTCCTATGTTTGTTAAAACAATTTGCCTCAATGCTCGTCTCACTTCTTGGTCAGACAATAAAAGTTGCAGTAAATATTTTTTAAATAATTTTCTAATCATTCTTATCCCTTTCCTTGATGCAATGTTTTAATCTTTTAATGAAATCCAAACAATGGTGTCTCCATTTATGTCCCTTAATAATAAATCGTTGAAATTGACGATCATGGGTTACAATTAATAAGACCCCTTTTTTAATGGTAGTGCCACACATCTTATTATGGGCAAGACCATATGCTGCTAACTGAGTAAAATAATTCTGAACAGAATCATAATTCTCTCGTTGATAACTTCTTTTTTGTTTAAAATCTATGACAGTAGGTTCTCCTTCGTAGATTCCAATTAAATCTGCAATTCCCTTATAATTATTATTAAAATGTAAGTGAGCTTCTATCCCCCATACTTCTTCTAATTTTTCTTTTAATCCGTTTTTTATAATTATATTACCAAGAGTAGCGGCAACAGCTTTATTAGGATCATTTTTTCTAAATAATTTTCCTTCTGTGTTGTCTATTTTTTTCTCCAGATAGGTATGCATACTTTTTCCTATGGCGATAGAATATGCAATAATTCGATCTGCTTCTTTCTCTCCTATCCTTTTACGCCATTTTTCTAGAAAAGTTTTATCGCTTGTTTCATCCAACACACGAGAGGGTGAAGGGAGTTTCCCTTTCGGCCACACATATTTGTCTATATAGAGAGGATTATGCTTAAACATTAATATGGACTCTTTTCTGTGAAATCTCTTTCCTTCAGTTCGTATTCAGTCTCTTGAATATCAATTGGTATTTTCCAACAATGCGTGGAATGTCCCTCAATCTTAAGCTTGTCTGTTGATCCTTTTAATTCATTAAATATTTTCATCTGGTGGGTTTCATTTATTTTTGTAAAGCGTTTGGTTTTTAAGAATTCACGGAAGGACTGTGGTTTGAAATAAAAATATCCTTCTTGTTCATATGTTTGACCCAAGCGAATCTCATCGCGGTCTTTAGCTCCTTTTGTGTTACTAATGAATGTTTGAAGATGAGAAAGAAACTGTCCTTTTGTTGTCACTTCTCCTGGAAGAATGACATAATCTTTCTTCTCTTTCATTATGGCTAAAAGTTCATCTACTCTTTGCGCCCAAACTAAAGGGCCAACGGGCCGTGGGCTTGTATCCGCTTGCGCAATACACGCTTTACGGTAAGCAGGATGATCCGCTAGTTGATCCACGTTGAGAATAATGACTTGTCCATTATGAGTCAGTTCATACATAGGATTATCCGACACCCATTTCTTCAGACTGGAAATGTCATCTGTTGCCGAGTTTCCAATTCCATACTTGCGCGTCTTACATTTAATTTTTTCACATACTGATTTAAAAGTAGGTTCTTCACACCGATAAAAATACTTATCGTCCCCAACTTGTTTACAGATAGTGAGAACTTCACGTGAGGGAAGAGGAGGCTTAAAATACTTGGTATTATACTCATCCAATTTTGCTTCTACTTCGTCAGGAAATCGTTCCCGCAAATAGATTCCCACTTGAAAGAGACATTGGTTACGCGATCCTTCGCTGAATCCTTGTTCAGCTAAAGTTACAATGCACGGAGGAGCGCCTTTGAAATCTTCTCGAGTGTCAACTGTTTTAGGAATATCAACGTTGCTGACTTGTAATATGACTTTTGTTTCATAATATTCTATAAATTTTCTTAACGTATCTAATGCATTACCTTCATCATCGAACGCATATCTTGTTGGATGTTCTTCATGGTTATAAGGTAAATTTAAAAAATTACCTGTGGCTTTGGGGTTCAGCTCAATTTGTTTTGGGAATATCTCTGAATCAGCGTAGCCTAACCATGCAGCTATCTCTGTTAATTTTAGTTGCATATCTTTGGCAGTTGCTGGTTCGCGTACAAATAAATATATATGTGCGCCACCACTTTTTGATCTACATACAACCAGTGGTAATTTCTTTTCGACAATTTTTTTAATTAATTTCTTGTGATCCAACCCATCATAGGAATCAATATCAATGGCTCCCCAGTTACAGGTATTGCCTTCACGAATAGGAATAATGCCTAGACTAGGTTCACGACCCTCTAGATGATCGTACCATTTTTCTTTTGTAATTTGTTCTTTTTGGATCCAGGACTTGGCTTCAATTTTACCTGCGTCATTTTTAGCTCGACTTTGCGTCTGACCATAGGCTCTTTCTAGTCCACTAAATATTCGTATAAATTTTTCTTTGTCGTCCATAAATCTTTCTCATTCATTAAAGAAGGGGCGAGGGAGATCACCCCTTCTATTTTATAGTAGTGGTTAGTAAGGAGTTTTTTCCCCAGTGTCAACCTCGTCTTCTTCATGCTTAACTTTTATTTCACCTTTGTCCACGCTTTCCGCAAACGCTTTCGCTTGGTGATAAATGTTAGCATTTTCAACAGGTCCTACACGAGAAATGTCCCAACCAAACCAATTACCTAAATCATTTGATTCTGCAACCGTTTTCAATAGGTAAAGATGGGAGTATGAAGGTGGGGTAAACAAACCTTTCGTACCCTTCATTTTAAGACCCAGCATCAAAGAGTTCCATCTCTTTGATTTTTTACGCTGAGTACTTTTCATAGCAATAAGAACTTGGGAAGGAGTTCCATCGTTGCTAAGAATCAAACAAAAGTGATTGGCGGTATCTTCAATGTAGTTACCATTATTCAATCGATCTTTTTTCTGATCATCTCGAGTAGTCTGTGAAATAATATTACTTTCAGAGGGATAAATGTTTACAGGCGCACCTGTTCCCTTTCCTCTGTCCATCCACTCAATGTACTGACGTTGGTAAGAACAAGGAATAACTTTTACTCCCGCCTCACCATCATATATTTCTTTTGTAAGCGTATTGTAGATCATTCCACTTTCCGCTCCCTCTATGTAAAGAGGATCCCTTTTCTTGATCTGGGGTGATGTATCACTCAGAATCCGAAGAAAAGGAATAGCTAAATCGTCCATCCCTAAATTTTTTAATCCTGCATTTGCATCTTGTTCAAAGATACCAGAATCAAACTCAATGATGTTCGTTTGTTTTTTCTTCTGTATTGCGTTTGCCATATTTTCTCCTAGCTTTTTCGCGTTATTTTTGTCTTCTGTCCGATAAACAAATTAAACATATTGTCTGGGACAGATCTTCCTTCCTCATGCCACTTTCTAAAGGTGGCTTTCAGTGTTGAAGGATGCACTGAAACTTTTACTTCGGGTATGTACCCAAGTGTCTCTTTAATATAATCTTGTAATTTTTCTGCTTGTTGTTTTTCTCCCATTCCAAAGGCAATTCCTACTTGGTTTTTTATGATGTCACCAAGTCCGTTGTCCGTGAGCCATTGATAGCAGTCCGTGGATCTTTTAGCATCTTTGGGAATAGAGACATAAATATCTTCAACAACTTTCACTTTTGAACCGTCTGACATTTCAGTGGCCGTTAAGCCTAGCTCCGCCATTTTAGTGGGAATAGTCTCTCCTGATAATTTACGTAAGTTGTCTTTTTGAATTTTAACAGTTTCTTCTAGTGACTCAATTAACTCTTCTAGCTTTAATTGTTCTTGCAACAGAGATGCAACAGACTGCAAACTTTCCTGTTTTATATTGGTGACCGCGTCACCTTCAAAGTTTATCTTGCTCATTAATTTCGCCTTTCTCATTAATGTTAACGCTTACTGAATAATATCTCTTTTGGATTTTATCCCATTTTAGTATTTTAAATTTTCCTCTATTTATATCAGAAGCGATGCAACATGCAATACCCATTGCGGCTGGATCGCCCATCATAAGTAAATGGTCATTATCATCAAAATCTTTAAGCTTCCTGCGTAATTTTCTTATGGCAGGTTGTGGACTAAACATGATTTGTTGCCCACTCTCAAATAATAAAACAATGTCGCCGTATTCCTGGGCGCTCAGTACGTTTATGTAGGGATTTTCTTGAACTAGAAATACCGTTGGTTTCTTTTCTTCTTTATCTTCTTTAAATTCCATCTTTCTAGGTGTCCTTTATCTCTTGTTTTTTGTTTCCGCAAGTATTATATAGTTGTTTTAGAAAGTTATTATGAATTATAGATTTAAAACTAAGCCTTTTCAACATCAATCTGATGCTTTGGATGAGAGTTGGAACAAGGAAGTATGGGCTTTATTTATGGAAATGGGTACCGGTAAGACCAAGGTATGCATTGATAATGTAGCTATTTTATATGATAAAGGAAAAATTAATGCGGCTTTAGTTGTGGTTCCTAACGGAATTAAACGTAATTGGCGCAATGAACTGCAAATTCATATGACCGATCATATTTCTTATAGAGTGGGAATATGGTCTTCCTCTCCACGAAAAGCAGAGAAAGAGGAACTTGATCAGTTGTCCGTGATCACTGATGACTTGTCCATTTTAATTATGAATGTTGAAGCCTTCTCCACTAAGAAAGGATATCAATTCGCTTACAGTTTTCTTTTACGTCATTCCGCTTTATTGTGTGTGGATGAATCTACTACTATAAAAAATCACAATGCTTCTCGTACAAAAAATATTTTAAAATTACGCCACATGGCAAAGTATCGTCGCATCATGACAGGTGCCCCTGTTACTAAATCCCCTTTAGATTTATTTAGTCAGGTGCAGTTTCTCGATCCCTGGTTGATTGACCAGCAGAGTTATTACAGCTTCAGAGCCAGATATGCCGTGGTCGTGCAACGCAGTGTTGGATCTCATTCCTTTCAGCACGTGGCGAAGTATCAACGCCTCGATGAGCTGCAGGAAAAGATAAAAAGCTTTTCCACGCGTATTCTAAAAAGTGAATGCCTCGACCTTCCCGAAAAGCTCTATACAAAAAGAACAGTGGCTATGACGATGGAACAGATGAAAGCTTATACAGAAATGAAGAAAGCAGCCATGACCTTTCTGGAAAATGAAAAGATGATGAGTGCTACCACAGTCTTAACGCAATTAATACGACTTCATCAAATAACGTGTGGCCATGTCAAGACCGATGATGGCGAAGTTATGACAATAAAGAATAATCGAATTCACGAACTATTAAACATACTGGAGGAAACAAATGGTAAGGTTATTATATGGGCTGTTTATCGCCACGATATACAGGCTATTGAAAAAGCTATCGGAGATATTTATGGTAAAGGAAGTGTGGCATCTTATTATGGTGATACCAAGGATACTGATCGTCAGCATATCGTGGATCGCTTTCAGGATAGTGATAGCTCTCTCCGCTTTTTTGTTGGAAATCCAAAGACAGGAGGCTACGGGCTCACTCTTACTGCTTCTCATACTGTCATCTATTATTCTAATGATTACAGTTTAGAAGTACGTATGCAGTCCGAGGACCGCGCGCATCGCATCAGTCAGACAAGCAAAGTGACTTATGTTGATCTTATCGCGGAAGGAACTGTTGACGAGAGAATTGTAAAGGCACTTAACGACAAAATTGATCTGGCCAGTCAGGTTATGGGAGAAGATCCGAAAAAAATATTATTTTAGGGGGTATCTACCCTACCACTCATGTGCTACAAAGCCTCTGAGGGGCTTAATATTGATAAAATTTTTCGCAGAAATCAGTCATTTTACCTATCGATGTCTTTTATCAGTATATCGAGCATTACTTCCAATTTTATCACTCGTTCCTTTATTTCTGGAATATCTCGTAGCACTACTTGTTCTATTGTGTTCTGTTGTTCTTCTAATGCTCGCACTTTTTGCGACATCATGCCATACACACTGCCAGCGCTTACTAGAATCATGGCGAACCAGACGACGTTCCGAAGATTAAAATCTTTTTCCATTATCCGTACCTTCCTCTTCCTCTTCCGTAGCCTCCGAAAAGGGAACTTAATCCACCAAACATTGAATAAGGATTAAATCCACCGTAAGCTGAACGAGGAGGTCCTTGCTGCATCGGAGAAGATTTATTTAAACCGGCAATTCCTTCCTCTATCTTGCCCAGGCGATCACTAATGCTGCTGAACTGCTCTCCAAAGCCTCCCATTTGTTCTCCTAGTCCTCCTAAAGTGGATTCAAATCCACCTAGTCTTTCTCCGTAGCCTCCCATTTGCTCTCCGAGCCCTCCGAGTGTTTCTTCAAATCCTCCTAGCTGCTCACCATATCCTCCAAGTGTTTCACCAAAGCCTGTTATCTGTTCTCCCATTGGCTTGATGCCCCACGGGTCTTGGTTAAATGGTTGTTGAATATGCGGGAATTGAGGTCGTGGTCGTGGTCGTGGTGGCCATAAATCACCCTGTCCGAATTTTGGTCCTAATAAACTGCTTATGCCACCAAGTCCAGATATGCCAGCTCCCACAGATTGTGTTAAGGGATTAAATTGTCTTCTTTCATTTGGATCGAACTGCATTGTTATCCCTCGGCTATGGAATCATTGATCGCTTTTAATTTCTCAAAGGTTGACATGTTGGCGTAGCCGCCGTCATCATATTTTTTCAGGTAGCCTCCTTGATTAAAGTCCCACCCCTCGGATCCTGTTATAATATTGTCTTTTATAAAGTCTTCTGTTAATTCGGGCGGTTCCCAATAACTCGTGCCGAGTGGTTGGTTGGCCGTGTTCCAGTCTATCTGTTCCCTAACTTCATCGATTTGATCCTGATTGCCTCCGACATTAAACAGATCCTCTTGCGCGCTTAAATCAATCTCTCCTGCTGTTGGCTTTGCTTGCCATGTTCCTGATGGTTGATCCCATACCTGACCTTCGTCTTCTTTGCTTCTTGTCATTTCATAAAGTTGATCAAGATTGTTTATCATATTGGGCCCAGACGCATCGATGCCTGTTGCTTGTTTAATATAGGCTAATTTGTCCGCCCGCTCATCTCTTATTTCTTCATATTCCTCATCAAACCCTGGTTGCCCTTGGAATTTCTGCGTATAGCCATGGGACCAGTAGTTCGGGTCAACATTTTCATCATAAATTTCATCTTTTACTCTTGGATCATAGGCTAGTTTGGTTTCTATATCGTCAATGCTTTGCGTCTCTGCCTCATCTATGACGTCTCCCAGGATTGACTCAGTCCAATCGTCATTCTGGGCTTCCAATACGCCATGAATGTCTTTTTGATCAGAGTTCATTTCCTTGTTGAGGATGTTAAGATTGGCCTCTTCCGTTGGAGTTAAACCCAGCATACTTTTAACATTTCCTTTAATGTTAGGGCCTATGTTTTCAAAATTCTTCTTGAATTTGTCATACTCAAAGGACAAGTCCTGAGTCATGCCAGGAAAGACAGTTGCTATTCCTTTTCCTCCCGCGGTTAGTGCATCTTTTGCCAGTTTGCCAATCATCTTGAGAGGTGCTGGCGTCGCAAGCTTCATAATGCCTCTTGCGGTTTTGCCGCTTCCCCACGGAAAAATTTGTTCCATCATTGAAGGATTAACTTTATATAATTTTCTCATCCAGTCGCCGTATTCATTAGAGGTTAGTCCCTCCCGTAGTTTTGGTCTGCCCGTTGGAGTGGCTCTACCTGTATTTAAACCAAAAATACCGTCACCCATATTTCCCGTAAAGTCTCCCTTACTTACGCTTCCGTTACGAGCGAACGCTTCTTCCACCCTTCTTCGTCTCGCGTTTTGCTCCTGTATTCTTTTATTATTTTCGTCTTGTGCTCTGAAAGCTTGGTTAGCTCGCCATGCGTCTTTCCCGCTCAGACCTGTAGTCTCTTTAATTGCGTGTGATACTTTATTGGGATTGTAGGTAGTTCGTGTGGGAACCTTTAATCCATGCTTTTTAGCTGATTTTTGAACATAAGAACTTGTGTCCCCAGCGTCAATCCTTCGTTGTGTTTCTGCTTTAATATTGGCTTCTTTACGCTCTGCTTTAGTTTTTTTAGCCATTATACTCTTCTCTGTGATCCGAGGGCCAAGGCCTCATCAAGGTTGCCACCGGCCAACGCCACGCGCTGATCCGGACTTAAGGGTTTTGTTGCCCCTCCCGTCGGAACGGTTTGGGCTATCTCTTCAAAATTAACATCCAAGAAAGGATCCTTTTCCAGCGTTTTAAAAGGGCCTTTCGTTGCTGGCGGTCTTGGAGCTTTCACTTGTTCTTCAACCTCATCCACCATGATCTTCTGTCCTGTTTCCTGTCCGTCCTGACTGAAGATCGGTTGACTGTCAGCCTTGACAATGTCAACGCCTGTCGCATAGCCCGCGTCATCAGTCTTAATGATCATTTGCTCGTTTCCAGGGAAGGCGCTTTGGTTTTCAGAGAAAATAAGATACTTCATAACATCGATTGGATTGCCGGGATCAAAATTATCCCTTACCTCAGGAGGAAGATCTTCATCGCCCCTGACGTCATCCCATTTCATGCGACCAAGAGTCATTAACGCGTTTCGTTTCGCCAGATCGCTGATAGTTGGGTTCATCACCGTTGTAATGCTTTTCAGGAATTTTGGATCAGCCAGGGTGGTCATGCCGTACCGCGCCATCAGCATCAGTCCAAGATTTCCAAAAGGATCGGAGGCCAGCATTCCACCTGTAATCAGGTTGGTAATGGCATTTGCTCCGCCCAAGAAACCACGACGTTTGACGAAATCGGAAACATCGCCGAAGCTTGTCTGTTGCACCTGTCCCGCCAGATCCAGCACGTTTTCCATTTCCTTGTATGTTTTTTCACCAAGAATTTCCATCATGCCCGCGACCTTGTTTTTTCCTGATTCCCCCATTCCAAATATCGTTTTCATTTTCTCTACGTCTAAAATAGGAACATTAAACTGCGCTGTTCCTGTTGTTCCCCAGTCCGTTGCGGCCTGGCGGTGCGCGCCAAAGCCTTGCGTTCCTGGAATCCATCGTGAAATTCGTTCTCCGAATGTTTGTCCGCCTGAAGCCAGTTTTACTTTACCGCTGATGTAGCGGGTGGCCATTCTTATTTTATCATCTAGAACAGACCGCGCTACCGCATCAAAGACATTTACATTTGTCTTGACGCCGTTAATCATCATGTCGGTGTGTCCTAACGCTGATCTCATTTCCTTAATGGCCATAGGCGATGACATAGCTTTGCTGTCCAATAGTATTTCCGCCAATTGATCTGATTTCAGCCATCCAGGTTCACCAACAGCTCCTGGTTTTGCCACATTCAAATCCACAAGCGCCATTTTTTTAGCCGTTACATCTTTCAGACTGTCAACATTGTCCACGAAAAACTTATTCGCCATTACATATCGTTTGGAAAAAGCGTCCTTGAGAGCGTCCTTTGCGGGATCCTTAAGATCGGCAAAGCCTTTAAAATCATTAATGGCGGTGACCATTGCCTGTGTGAATGGCTTAACGCGGTGGCTAACGGCGGATCCTGCCGCTCCAAGCTCGCCCGCATGGGCTAAAACGTCATTAAGGGTGGTCTGAAGAAAATCAAACTGCCTTGCATTCATAAAGTCTCCCTTTATAAACTGAAGGGCCGGAAGAATTTTTTCAAACGCTCCCTGTGTTTTAAGGCTTGGAATCATGTCCAGGAGTTCCTGTATATCCATTGAGCCTTCCCCTGGCATATTAAGCATAATTTTTCGCTGGTCTAGACCAAGACGCTGGGATAGCTTAAAGGCTTCCTCTTTTATTTGTGCTGTGGGAATAAAAGCATCCCCAATTTCATCGCCAATGTCCAAAGCACTCCGGTAAAGTGTTTCCTTGGTGTAGGCAAATTTTTCAACTCCCTCCCTGAAACTCTTGTCCGCGAGCATTCCCGCGTCATTTAATAAACTAATGGGAGAATAATTATTTAGTGTCCTGTTAATTGATTGAGCCATGGCTACTTGTTGCGCGTTCTGGGCCTGTCGTGCCTTGGTCGCCACGAACGGGAAAAGACCGATGACTTTTCCTGCTCCTTTGATGATATTGGATTGCGTTACAGAAAACACGTTCATGGGAACGCCGTACTGCACCCCTTTTTTCATCATGTCGATTCCTCCCTTGGTCACTCCCACAAGAGGAGCGAATCCTCGTTTAACAAACGGCCACATATGGGACAGTCCTATAGCCCCTCCCGACCACAGCATCTCGTTGCGCATGTCATAAAGATTTTGCAAGGTTTCATCCTTTTCCATCGCCTCTGTCAGATTAGGAATGTCATTAAAGAGACGCGTTATTTGATTAACCATGTCATATGTTTCGTTGGCCGCGCCCCGTGCAAATATATTCATTGCCGTCAAGGCCGTTGCCGATTTTGCCGGACTGTTCTTCACTGCGTTGGAGATCAAGGCGTTGTCCATCACGCGTCTTCCAGGAATTCCTTTGCTCAACAATGCCGCTCCCACAACATCCGAACCAATGACAGCGACGTCTCCAAAGGTTGCCTTGGGGTCCTTGCTGGAGAGCTTGGTTGCTCCAAAATTAAGAATGCCTTGCAGTAGTTTTCCCGGTTCAAAGGGATCACCTCCTGGCGGAAGATCTAGTAGTTCCCCCATTCCTTCTATCAGTCCTGGACCTGTCTTGGCTTTCTCTTGTTGCTTATTCATGTAATATGCTATTGGATCTTTTATTTCCGCTTGTCTTTCTTGAATTTTCTTTTCGTAAGCCTCTAAATTAGCCATAACATTTCCTGGGACATTTCCCGCTGCTTTTTGATACTCCGTTACTTGTTTCAATACATTTAGTAGATGTTGCTGTTCAGCCTCATTACGTGGCCAGTCTCCAACAGGTTTTCCTTCTACTGTCTCCTCAACATTTTCGATGGTAACATTTCCAATGCCCTGAATTCCGTATTTTGTTAAATCTAATTGTATCGTTGCCATTATTTTATAAGCGTTACGCCAGTCCCCTCTGGATTCACTTCAAACGTGAAATCAATTTTAGGGCCTGGTGCTTCGGCTCCTATCTGTCCTATTTTACGAATTCTCTCCAGATCAATTGTATCATATCCCAGTTCCTTCATTCGGTTAAAGGACTCCTCGAACGCAGGAATGACAGCGAGATCGCTGTAGGTCGCACCACGCGCTCGTCGTAAATCGCCTTCCAAGAATTCAAGTTTCTTGATAACGGAGACAGAAGACGTCCAACCAAAAAGGTTCAAGTCCATCGCCGCACGCTCAACATCATCCAAGTTCAATCGTCCTGATGACTTACGCGCTCTTGCAATCGCGTAAATGATCGCATTGGCACGCGCCTGGTTCTCTGGCAGATCTTCATCAAACCATCGAAGTTTATTCATAATCTTATCCTGCTCGGCCGCGTCTTTAAAAAGAAGTCGTCCCGCCGCATCCGTGTTTCCATAAACAACATTTCCGCCAGGGCCTGTGAAGTCCGCTCGCATATCCGCCTGACCTGCAGCTCCTATCTGGTTAAATGTGCTTTGAAGGCCTCTGAGAGCCTCTATGTCCTCTTCCTGAACAATCCCCGCCTCGATGTCTTGCTGGGTGTCGGGATCCAGTAAGTATTGGTCAATGAAATCACTCATGAGAACAAGTTTTGTATTGGGTTTAATTCCCTTTTCATAGCCCACACCCGTTACATTCGGATTTCCACCCTTGAAAAAGTCATTGAAGGTGTAGTTCATTGTGTCCGACCATATTTGCGCAAAATCCTGCGCACGAAGTTGTAGTCCCGCAAGGAAACCAGCACGTCTTGGGTTTTCGGCTATTGATGCACGCAGATCACTCAAATACATGATATTTCTGTCATAGGTGTCCAGCTTGTTTTTAATGTCCAGGATTGGTCCGATTCCACGGGAGGTGGCATAATCGGAAGGCGTTCCTGACATCGCAGTCGTCATTTCCTGTATGCCTGCCACATCGGTCATGAGTTCAAGAGTAGGCAAGCCGTCCTCTCCAAGTTGATCCGAGGGGCGATAGAATTGAATCTGTTCTCCTGGTTCCTGAACGCTGTAAGCAATGAAAGGATCAGACCATTCCCCGTTTTCCAACGGAAGCCTGAACTGGCCTTTCTTCGGCTTAAACGCCTCAAGTTCATAATCAAGGGCTTTGAGTTTTGCCGCTTTCATTTGATCGTTATAGACCGTCATTTTTGCCTTATCAGAAGCGATGGATTGATCGTATTTCTTTCCAAAAATTTGTGCCTTTAGACCTCTATTGGCATCCGCAACCGCTTTCGCGTCAGCTATCCCTTGAGCTCTTCTTTGTAGTTTAGCGGTAAGGACGCCACGTTGACCCTCCTTTTTCTCCGCTCGCTGTAATTGTTTTATCTTGGAAAGGTTCTGGGCCCAGACTTGTCCCGCCTGACTGATTGCGGGTGCCATTTTTCCTCCGCGTGTCGGTGCCATCAGGCCAAAGCCGAACTGGGCAAGTGCCAGTTTTTTGTCTCTTGAATAATCGGAAGGCGCATACATCGCCTCTATTTCTTTATCACTCAGGGTTGGTGTTCCATAGTCCTCGAGATAGGACTTATCTAAAAGTAAATCTTTAAAATATTGCTCGGGGTCAGCGTTTTGGAGAATGGGGGCATCCGGAAACATGCTCTTCGGCAATGTAGTAGGCATTATTTTTGGAGTTGGTACGGTCACCTTCAACTCTTCATCTTCAAAGATGTCAGGAATATATTCGTATTCAGCCATTATACTAATCCAAACGCTCCGCCAGATCCTTGACCGCTTAGAATGCCGTAGGCACCCAGTCCCATGCCCAATGCTCCGAGCATCGGATTAGTGTATGGAAGTGGTTTTTGCGTTAATGTTTGTGAAACGGATGGCACTCCCGCCATCACGTCGCCGAAGTAGCTTAGTCGCCCGTATGGTTCCATACGTTGTGCTTCTGCCATTCTGTATTGTTCGTTAAGTGTCGCTTGTTCTTGCGCTTGCTGTCCCGCTCCGAATTGGAACAGGGATCCAAGGCCTTGCTGACCTAGACCATATTGCTGTTGAGCGAGGTTAGCTCCCATTTGTCCCATTTGGCCTTGTTGGGCTCCTAGTTGCCCAAAAATACCAGCCCCTTGGAGTTGTCTTGCCCTTGCGGACTCGGAAGTTCCAATTGCTTTTTGTTGCGCTTGCTCAAAGTTTTGAGCGAGATCCTGGAATATTCTCCTGGATTTAATGTCTTGTAGATTCTTGTCAAGCTCTGCCGATTCAACGCCGAATCGTGATCCCCCGAAGGCTCCTGCCTGTTGAGCGGTATCTGCTGTACGTTTCCGTGCGATAGCTGCCTGCTCATCCATTTGTTTAAGAGCTTCTTGAGTTACATCCCCCTGGTATTGATTGAAAAAATCCGAATAGTTGCTTGTGCTGGGGTCGTACTGCTGTGTTGCAGATTGCAGTGCTGGAATTCCCATTCCTGTTGTGGCTTGTCCCGCACCTAAGGCATTGAAAGCCGTTGCGAAAGCCGGATCATACTGGGCCCCCGTTCCTGTAGGAAGACCTGTTGTAGGGTCAATCCCCATGAGTCCAGCTGCTCCAGAGATAGCCCCTGTTTGAAGAGGTTGCCATCCTGCAATTCCCTGAGGCGTTACAGTGCCTGGCACTTGAGTCATATCAAATGCCCCCTGAAGCATCTTACGTCTCCAGTCCTCTAGATAGGGTGCTTCACGCGATCCTTGCCAATAAGTTTCGGGCATTATACTATTCCTGTTCCTCTAGATGAGTCAGGATCAAGCCTGTTCATCAAATTATACATTGATTTTGGTCCCCCCGCATTGTCAACGGCCTTTGCCGTCATGACGAACTCGCCGTCACTGAGCATCGCCGGTATCTTGTCCTCTTTCGGTCCGCCTGGCCCATTGATCATTCCAAATTTTCTTGGAAAAAATTGAGAAATTCCTGGATTGTCTTCCAGCCTGTCGGCCAGATCTCCTGCTGTCATGCCTCCATTTGCGCGTGTGATATAACGGGGATTATACCCCATAATGCTTTCCACAGTGGGATCTTTTCCTCCGGGCATTCCTCCCCCTAATGTTCCTTTGTTAGGATCAATATAGGGAATTCCTCCACCCCGATAACCCGTAATGCTTCTTGCTGTTGGATCTGGTGACCGTCCCCTTGGATTCATTCCTCCTCCGAGAGAACCACTGATGCGATTTCGATTCCAGAAAGGGTTTCCTCCCGCTTGCAGTCCTGAAATTCCTCCCGCTTGCAGTCCTGAAATTTGAGGTGGTGGACCTTCCTCAATAACTCTTCCTTCTTCATCTACTTCATAGTTTTTGAATTCCCCCTCGGGTGTTTTAACATCATAGGATGTTTCCGTAACGGGATCCCAATGCATCCCCCTGAAACGATCCTTGGCGAAAGGGCTTCCCCCCGTTATGTCGCCATATTTTAAATCAATCTCAGACAAGCGATCCTCTTTGCTGAGCGGTCCTTCTACTTCTTTATCAAACTGTTTCTTGGCGAGCATGGACATGATAAGACTTATAAGCCCTGCATTACCTTCTACGCCTTCTTTTCCTGATCCTCCTCCAACAATATTCTTGAGAATTCCTGCAAGTCCAGATGCCTTTGTTCCAGCTATTTCGTCAGCGTCGAAACCAGTAGCTTTTGTACCAAAAGTCCCCAACATCTTCTTCATGAAATTCCCAAATCCGCCGCCAGCTCCGCCAGCGCCAGCGCCCATTTTACCTGATAAATAAGGTAAGCCGAACATTGCCGCGCCAATCATTAACGCTTCGGGATTGTTCCGTAGAATGTCTTTTGCGCCGCTACCGACGTCTCTAACTAATTTGCGTAATCGTCTAAACAAATGGCATAATCTCCTTAAATTGCAATTTATGTGATTGTTATTGGCAAGAAGGCTACGCTTGTAATTTTAGCCAATTTTATTCTATATTTATAGTCAAATTCTTGGTATATGACAACAAGTAAATATGCCAAAGAAAGTTAAGACAGAATCACCACCCCTCTTCAATCATAAATTTGAAGCCATTAGACCATTCGGTCCAACAATCATAAAAGGAAAAGTTCCCATGGAACTTATTCATTTACTGGACAAGAAAGCATCACAAATGCTGGAAAGCGAGCAACTTTCAAAGGAATTTAATCACGCGCCTAACTTGGCAGGCAATGTTAAAAAAGAAGTGCGTTATCCTTCATCATGGCTAAGTACCAAAGAATTCAAGCCTATGGTTGAGTTTATTGGGGAAATGGTAAAAGCTTACATCTCCATTCCCCCCGCAAATGAAACCATCAGTCCTGCGTTCGTGGGCAAACTCGTCATTCAATCAATGTGGACCGTGAGCCAGTGGGCGGGAGACTTTAATCCTTTTCATGTTCATGAGGGACAACTGTCAGGAGTCATTTATTTACGCATTCCACCTGGATTGAAAAATGAATACGAAAAAGAGGATCATTATCCTACAGTGGGGGACATCGTTTTTTTTCACGGCCAAGCGGCAACGTTCAGCGGACATAAAATGCAGTATACCCCTGAAGTGGGGGATATATTCTTGTTTCCCAATTGGCTTTCACATGGCGTCTATCCTTTTAGAACGAAGGAACAGGAAAGACGATCGGTTTCCTTCAACCTTGAACTTATTAAGAAGCCAGGTGTAACGGCTGGAAACGCTGAAACATTGCGTAACAAAGAATTTTATAAAAAAAAGTGAAAAAAGTAGTTCTTCCGAAAAAAGTCAATGCAGGACCTTTTGAAGTAGAACTTATTCTTATTCCCCATGAGGTGGCTTACGAATCATCGGACTACCAGGGAAGCTTCGTTAGTAAGCCTCCCTTAAAAATTTATCTGGATGAGGACATAATTAATCTAGGGGGAAAGGACGCCATTAATGTGGTGATGCATGAAATGCTTCATGTTGGTTATTATCAATACCATCTCAAGGACAAGGAGGAGGAAACTCTGGTAAATTCTGTGGCCAATTTTTTAACGGAACTGCTGTCGCGTTCAGAATTAAAAGCATGGATAATAGACAACATGAATAAATGAATAATTCATCCCTTAAAACTAAATCCAATGACAGTACTACTCCCCCTTCTATAAGACTGTTTGTTGCCACTCCGTGTTACGGAGGGATGCTTACCGTCAATTATTTTGAAAGCTGTTTACGTTTAATGAGTGAATGTATACGAAAAGGAATAGGGTTGCAGTTTGCCACCATTGGAAATGAATCATTGGTAACAAGGGCGCGTAACACATTGGTTCAATTGTTTATGGATGATGAAAAAGAATACACGCATTTAATGTTCATTGATGCCGATATTGGTTTTGATTACCAAACGGTATTTCGTATGCTGGATCTAAAAAAGGAAGTGGTGGCTTCCATCTATCCCCGTAAGGCTATTGACTGGAGAAAAGTAAAAAATAAGGCCCAAGAAAGACCTGATATTACTCCTGACGAGCTTCACGCTTTTTCTTTGGAATATAATCTTAATGTAAAAAATCCCAAACACATTGAAATGAAACAAGGTTTTATTGAAGTTATGGATGCCCCCACGGGCTTTATGCTCATAAAACGAAATGTCTTTAATAAAATGAAAATAGCCTATCCTAATCTCAAGTTCACCAATGACCAGCATTTGGGACAACCTCATGAAACCAAGTTCAAGCACCATGACACATCGGACTGGAACTACGCCTTTTTCGACACGATGATTGATCCAGATTCCAAAAGATACTTGTCAGAAGACTATGCATTCTGTAGATTATGGCAGAAGATTGGTGGTACCGTTTATGCGGACATAATGAGTGGACTAACCCATTATGGAACCTATGCTTTCAAAGGAAATGTAGGCACTCAATTCTTGCCACCAGAGAAGAAGTAACTTATTATACACTATTATGGAACTTACCGATTTAAAATTTCAACCAGGAATAGACAAGCAGGATTCTCCTTATGCGGCGGGAGATGACCGGCGCTATATTGACTCTGATTTTGTTCGATTTCATTACGGAAAACCAGAGAGATGGAATGGATGGGGTTATCTTCCCAATCCTAATAAAACAATCGTGGGCGTGGTTCGTGATACACATGCATGGCTTAGTCTGGACGGAACAAGGTATCTCGCCCTAGGTACAGACAGGAAACTTTATGTTTTTGCAGGAGGAGTATTTAATGACATTACCCCTATACGATCTGGACCAGATTCCCTGACCAATCCTTTTACGACCAACGGTACAACAACCGTTTCCGTATTGGATACGGCGCACCTTGCCGCGCAGGGAGATTTTGTGACTTTTGATTCATTTTCCACCCTTGATGGATTGGACATGAATAATGAATTTGAAATTACCACCATCACGGATTCAAACAACTATACCGTCACTCATACAGACACAGCTTCAGGATCCACCTCAGGTGGAGGAGGGACAGGAAACGCCAATTATCAAATCTCCATTGGAGAAGCAACATCCACTTTTGGATATGGATGGGGAACATCCACATGGGGATCTAGTACATGGGGAACAGCCCGATCATCAACTACTGTGGTACTTTACGCACGAAACTGGTCACTTGATAACTTTGGAGAGGATTTAATTGCAACGGTCATTAATGGAGCAACTTATAAATGGGATCTTTCAGGTGGTGTTGCTACCAGAGCGGTAATTGTTACAAACGCTCCTACGGCATCACGGTTCAGTTTAGTATCCGCTGATACTCGTCACCTCTTTTGTATAGGGACTGAGACAACCGTTGGGGATGCTACTACACAAGATGATTTATTTTTTAGATGGTCAGACCGGGAAGACCTTACGGATTGGACTCCCGTGGCAGCCAATGAAGCGGGATCCCTTAGAATTGCGGATGGATCAAGAATTATTGGAGGAGTTAAGTCAACGGGACAAATACTTGTGTGGACGGATAAATCCTTGCATGGCATTCAATTTGTTGGAGCACCATACACTTTTGGACAACGTCAATTGGGAGCTAACTGCGGACTCATCGCTCAGCACGCCTGCATAGATGTAAACGGTAAAGCCTATTGGATGGGAGAGAATTCCTTTTACATGTATGACGGTGTGGTTAAAAAAATGCCTTGTTCCGTACAGGACTTTGTATTTGATGATCTTAGTTTCACTAATAGAAATGACATTGCATGCGGACTGAATAGTGAGTTCAATGAAATTTGTTGGTATTATGCCACCACCAATGCCACTCAAATTGACAGAGGAGTTGTATATAATTATCTGGAAAACACATGGTATACCATCAGCCTTGACCGTACGAGTTGGCTGGCGGCAGAGATATATGAACAGCCTATCGCCACTCAATACAGTACGACCTTAACGGCTAATTCCGCGACCATTATGGGTTTAACGGCGGGAGCCTCTTATACATATGAGCATGAGAAAGGAAACAATCAAGCGGACGGAACGGCGATTAGCGCAAGCCTGACTTCAGGATCCATTGAAATCGCCTCGGGAGATCAGTTAATGTCGGTCAGTAAATTTGTTCCTGATTTCACTAATCTAACAAATAATGTCGCTGTTACATTGACTTTGGAACAATATCCACAATCAACGTCCAATGTCACAGCAACTGGAAACATCACGTCTTCAACACAGAAACTAGATGTACGGGGAAGAGGAAGGTCCGTGAATCTTGCTTTTGTATCCAATACCGTGGATGATACGAACTGGAGACTTGGTTCCATGAAATTGCAGCTTAGACCAGACGGAAGAAGATAATGGCTAAACTTACCATTACACGACTACCTAACGCGACACCAGAGTATGAAAGTGGTCAGTTTGATCAAATGATTCGTCTTTTAGAACAAATTATTTTATTGCTTAACACTTCCTATACTCAGGACATAGAAACACAAGGCAATGGAAGGAGTTGGTTTCTTGGCTGATACATATAAAAATATTGGTCTAGATATGACCACAACTGGTCCTACAACCATTTACACTGTTCCAACGGCTAATCCAGGGGCATTACCCCCTGTTTTTCCAACCACGGCGATAGTTAAATCCATTCTCATATGTAATGATTCTGCTAACACCACCGAGTATACCATAGAATGGACTGACAGCAGTGCTTCAGCAACCTATAAACTTACTAACGATAAGACTATTACTACCGATACGACCTATGAAGTTTTATTACAGCCTCTGGTTCTGGAGGAATCGGACTTGATTAAAATTACGGCCAATGCCGCTAATGAAATTCACATCACAATGAGCTTTTTAGAAACAACAAAAGGAGCACTCTAATCGAACTTCATTCATTATTTGTTACTCCTGTGTTTGCTGTAAATTTTACAAACGGCGATTATGGGGATTTAATTAAAGCTGTCCGAGAAGTCCAAAAGGAAGACCCAAAAGGTATTCAAAAAACAAATAAAGGAGGATGGCACAGCCGTGATGATCTCCACGAGGACAAGCGTTTTGGTGTCATTAAAGGGGACATAATTCACTACTGCATAGAGGCATTGAATCATTTAAGCGTGGAGGATCACTGTGAACCCTGTCTTACTGGTATGTGGGCCATGGTCAATGGGCCGGAAACCTATAATAAATTACACTCTCATCCCCATAATTATCTATCAGGAGCTTTTTATCTGCAAGTCCCAGAGCACAGCGGAAAATTGACTTTTCATAATCCCCATCCCCAATCTGAAGTTCTTTCTCCACCTGTAAAGAAGAATCAATCCATTCATTTAGCCCCGCGCGTAGGATGGCAGCCAAAAGTTAATGACTTGCTTATTTTCCCTTCGTGGCTTAATCATGAAGTGGAAATTAACAATTCAAAAGAGGATAGAATTATGTTAAGTTTTAATGCTAAAATACAAAGGAAAGTAAATTAGATGGCTAAAATAGTAGAACCGGCAGAACTTTTAGGACACATAGACACATCGGATGGACGAAGAATTCCCCGCTATAAATGTAAAAGTGAAACCACTCTTACCAATACAGTAACGGGGGAGGAATATGATTCTGAAGACGCTATGAAAAATGACGTTAATAATCCTTCTACAGCAACAAAAGAGGAACACATCAAACGGGATGTCCGAATTTTTGCACCATCATTGGCTGATATGGTAGGGGAAGTTCCTAAAGACTAGGCGCCACAAGCTTCACATTCAGCCTCGGCTTCATTACCACCTACACTGAAACTTATATCCTTATTTTCAGAAGAATTCTCACACCCACATCCATTTTTGTGATCTTTTAATTCTTTCTGTAGTTTTAAATTATCTCTCTCAACCGCCATTAGTCGTTCGTGATACCGTCCTATCTTATCGGCAAGGACAGCTATAGCCTTCAATACTTCCTGATTTTCCATTTTTTTCTCCTGATTTAAATTTTTGGGTGAGAACCAATTTAAACATATTTCATTCCAAAGCAACATAACTTTTTTAAATTGTTTTCTTGACAATAAAATTATGATATGAATAAGCCAGAAAAAAGAATGAAAGGGTTAAAAAATGAAAAATTATTTAAAAGACCTTTCCTATTCACCCTCTAATTACATAAATGTTGGCATTCACTACGGAAAGGAAAAGGCCATTTGTATTGATCCTAAATCTTCAGCGTTTATTTCAGAAGGAAAAATAGATGTTTTTTGTGAACAGCCCCATAAAAAAACCCTTCATTATGAAATAACTGTCAGGGAACCTGCCGAACTAAAAAATGAAACCTCGGGCAAAGTATTCGTCAAGATGGATGAATGCATTTTAATGCCCAATAGACCAGGTGATTTTACGCTTTACATTAAAAATGGAACATTGGAAAATTTGAATTAAATGAATTTATCTGATTTTTATTTTTATTTTAAAGAACAGATTAATGAGAAAAAATGTAACGACATCATCAGTGCATGCAATGAAAAATTAGTTAAGGCACAGGTTTACCCCAATGACAATGAAAAGGATATTAAAAATAATAAAGGAAGTTTAAATGAAAAAGCAAGAACATCTAAAATTTGTTTTATTTCTGATGAATGGATTTATGAAATACTTCATCCATTGATTCATGAGTCCAACAAAAAAGCAAACTGGAATTTTGAAATTTCCTGCACAGAACCCCTACAGTTTACTCAATATGGTTTGAATGAGTTCTATAATTGGCACCAAGACAGTACGGCTTATCCTTTTAAAGATACCCATCCTAATTTTAACGGTAAAATAAGAAAGATCAGTTCTATCACTAACTTGTCAAAACCAAGTGATTATGAGGGAGGAAATTTAGAATTTGATTTTAGAAATTTAAGAGAAACTAGTTCTAATGTTAGAGTATGTAAGGAAATAAAGGAACAAGGATCTGTTGTAATTTTTCCTTCCTTTATTTTTCATCGCGTTACACCTGTTACTAAAGGCACGCGATATAGTTTAGTGAGTTGGACGCTGGGAAACCCCTGGAAATAATGATATATTTTCCCACCACAATCTGTGATGATTTTTTTGATGATCCCCATGGAGTCGTTGAAATTTCAAAAAGAAGCAATGTAGTGTGGGAATCTTCAGCCAAAGGTGAATGGCCAGGAATGAGAAGTCAGTCATTATATCACATTGACCCTCATCTGTTTATGTTTGTCATTAAAAAATATTTGTACACTTTTTTTAACAAAGAGGAAATGGAGATGGTAAAATTTATGATAAGTTCAGTATTTCAGAAAATAAACTCCAAGTGGGGATCAGGTTGGGTTCACAATGATTTTCCTAAAATAAATACATCTATCATCTACTTGACTCCAAACGCTAATCCAAAATCTGGAACATCTTTATACACTCCAAAAAATATTAATCACAAAATTTTGAATAATGAAATTAAAGAAAAATTCTACAGGGGAGAAATAAGTTTGGATGACGCTGAGCCGTCTAGAATTGAACATAATTCCCAATATGAAAAAGATACGACTGTTTACAACCGATTTAACCGTCTTCTTGGTTTTGACAGTCAAACATATCATGCAGCTGAAGAGTTTGCAGGAACGGAGGAAAGATTAACATTGGTTACATTTATTGACCAACTATCGTCTCCCCCAACATCCTATCAACGAATGAAAGCATTTCCATTGGACAGAAACGATGAAAATTTATGAGTAAATGATCTTAAAGTGATTGTCCAAATTCGTCAGTTTCGTACCAAGTCCCAGTAGATTCATTCCATTTGTAGTATTTACCATCATCGGGATATGCTACAGGAGGTTCGTAATGACATGTTTCTTCATTTAAAATCCATGAAGGATACTTAGGGCTTTTTGGTTCTATAAAAGCATCTCTAGACGAGTCATATGTAAAACCCCTTGATGCGAAGTTTTTTCTAAAAGCTTTTGATTGATCTGGTCCTAAAACACCTTCAACATAATATTTTCCCCCATAAGTATTATATGAGGTTTTTTTCCATGTAACACCACCAGCAATTCCTTCATTATTAAAGTTTTCATTAAGCCAGGAGACAATTCCTTCTTCACCTAATTGAGTTTCGTGGTCATTGTCAATACTATTGACATCTATAACCAAATTATTGATATCTAATTTTGCATAATTCGCCATATTAACCCTTATTGATACTTATAGGACACAATAACAATTCCAGAACCGCCAGCGTAACCATTACCACTTTGAGCCCCGCCAGCAGAAGCACCGCCACCGGCGCCACCTCCAGTATTAACAGTGCCGTTAGAACCAGCACCTGTAGCTGCTCCGTTGCCGCCACCACCAGAACCTCCGGTGCCAACAGACCTACCGACATAAGCACCGCCTCCTCCACCGCCGCCACGCGCTGTAGTGTCTCCTTCTATACTATTAGTTGTTGATCCAGCTCCTCCATTTCCTCCTTGACTTGCAGAAGCAGCTTGACCCGCTCCTCCTTTTCCGCCGCCGCCACCGCCACTAGCCGCGCCTCCTCCGGCAACTCCAGCACCGCCGGCACTTCCTTGGCCGGATGGTGTAGCAGAACCGCCAGGAGCAGCACCATTATCAGAACCACAACCGCCGCCACCAGAACCTCCATTTGCGCCGTTTTGAGGATCCGCATCTCCGCAGTCACAACGGGAACCGCCGCCACCGCCACTCTCATTTGTTATAGATGAGAATATTGAGTTATTTCCATCATTACCTCTTACTTGATTGTTAGTAGACCCCGATCCCCCGCTTCCTACAGTAATGGCGTATGCCGATGCCGAAACAGTGAATCCAGATGCTGAACGGTAACCGCCAGCTCCGCCGGCACCACCGTGCGCTTGACCGCCGCCACCGCCACCGGCAACAACAAGATATTCAACAGTATTAGAACCCGCTGCATTGCCTACAGCACTGAAAGTAAGTGTTCCATTACCAGTAAAAGTATGAATTTTATAATCACCGCTCGTACTTTCGGTACCACCTGAAGCAGCCATAAAAGTAGCGTCAACCGCTCCATAAAAATCTGTTAGTGCTACTTCTCCGGATGCAGGAACACCACTATTAGCGGCAACATCGGGAACAAGTCCTCCGCCTCTGTAATATTCACTTATAGAATGAGGGGTAGACCCTCCAAATTCGTCTACAAGATCTTGTATTGATATCGCTCCACTGGAAGGGACTGCCATTTTATTTTCCTTTTAATTTATCTATTTGACCCTGTAAATCTTTTACACATTCAATTAAAAGAGAAACTAAACGGTCATATTTAACTGCTTTAATTCCATCTTGTCTTGTTGCCACAACCTCGGGTAATACTTTTTCTACGTCTTGAGCAAGGATACCCACGTCTTTTTTTCTAACAAAGTATCCATCTTCTCCACCTTTACTATCAATATAATCTTGTTTCCAATCAAATAAAACACCATTAATTTTTTTAACTAAGTTCATAGGTGAAGGAATATTTACAATATTTTCTTTGAGAGCTACATCGGAAGAATAGAAAGCAGTGACATCATTTGTTGCCCTAATTTCACCTGACGTTCCTGAAGCTGCGGTTGCAACTCCTAGGGAATCCATTCTAATATCATTCAATGCTGTTAAATCTTTATTTGCATCGACTACCAGTGCTTTCGATGCCGTAACCGTTCCGGCAACTACTCCATCAATAGTTTCTAATTCTGCCTCATTAATTACTGCACTTCCAATTGTAAATCCGGCAGATGTCACTACACCACTAAATGTGGCAGCACCTGCATCAGACATATCTAAAGTTAAAGCAGTAACTGGGCTTCCTCCATCATCGCCTATTATTGTAAAATCTTTGTCTTGCACCGCCGTGGTTATTACTAAATCACCGGAGTTGGCTGTTGTTATTTCCGCTACATCAATGGTAGCTATTTTTAAATCTATTTGATCGTCATTGTCTGCTGTTAAACTAGTATCTCCATCAGCATCCATAACTAACTCACCACCGTCTAAATCCACTCCATCTGTTGTAATGGATCCCATGACAGCAAATACATCGTACCAACTGGTTCCATCTGTAGAAACTAAACGAGTAGCTCCGTTCTCTATGGAAACAGTATTTCCTGCCGCACCTAGGCGACATGTCATTGCGTAAGGACCACTTGATCCTGAATCTGTTGTAGCGTTACTAATTAAATAAACTTTTTGAGTTGCTGGGAATTGAGCTATACGTACCGCACCGTGGGAACCTGTTAATCGAATATGTTTGTTTCTTGCTTGGTTATTTGCTTGTGTTTGAGGACCATCTGCATTCGTAAGGGTAGTTACCGCGGCATCTCCGCACGCAACATTTACGACTCCTGCGATAGCAAACTCAAAAACCTGAGAAAAATTGTTGTTGGTAATGGTTCCCCATGTACCTGAATTTTCCCCTGTTACCTGTAGTTCGGTTCTAAGACCAGTTGAATACGTTACCATTTAATCTCCTAATAGCTTTTTTAATGATTTTATGCAGCCTTGTCAACTTCTACCCAAACGGCTGTTTGCGAGTCATCCACTTCGTTCCAGAAGGTACCTCGTAATGTTCCAAGGCTAATTGTAGCAGAAACTCCTGTGGCTGTAAAGGTTGCATCTGCCGTAATTGTTAAATCACCTGGACTTGAAGTCAATAAATTTCCTGTAGCTGCGTAACTTGATTCCTGCCCTGCGTCCCCAAGATTGGATGTCATGGCTTGACCCGTAACGGTGATGTCAAAATCAGCCGTTCCCGTTGCATCCCCTTCTGATGAAGTTAAGGCGTTTCCAGTGGCCTCCACATTAACGTCAATGTTAATGGTTTCTTCCCCTAGAGAGGAAGTCATCCCCGCCGCTGTCAGCGTAACATTACAGTCTCCCGTAAGGGTGGATGATCCCAAGGATCCCGTTAATATTGTTCCCGACGGATAGACGCCTGGACTAATTTCTATCCCTACCTCACCAATAGTGGCATCGAGCTCTGGTTCCGAAGCCGCGACAACAGTTACTTCTGCACCAGCGGTAATTGAGAATGTTCCAATGGAACTTGTTACACTCGTCCCTGTTACAAATATAGAAGTTCCCACTGTTCCTACAGCAGAAGACATTCCCGCCGCTGTAATTGTTGGAGCCACATCCCCTTGGAATGTCATGTCTCCAGTGCTTGTTGTTGCGCTAGCTCCTGTTAAAGCGTATGAAGTTGTTAGAGTTCCCCAAAGATTATCCCCCCATCCAATTATTGTTCCCGTATCGGCATTATAGCCTCGACCCCAACCAGACTGTGCGACGCCTCCCGCTGTCTCATCCCCCAAAGAGGAGGTAAGACCATTAGCCGTAGGGCTAACGGAGGCTGTTCCTGTTACGGAAGTTACATCATTTGTGCTTGAAGTGAGTGAATTACCTGTGGCATTAACATTAGCAATGCCTTCTCCAATGGCTGTACCAGTGGTAGACGTACCAGTAACTCCGGTAAGTGTAATATTGCAATCACCCGTAATAGTGGGCGTTGCAGTGTTCGACGTAAGGCCGTCACCTGTCGCGGCGACGGGTGCGTATTCTCCCCACGCGCCACTGCCCCAAGTCTCTCGGCCCCATCCTTGTAGAGAGGCCATGATTTATTCTCCTTATGCGATCCTTAAAATTGCAGCAGTCGCTTCAGCCGCAGGAAATGTAATTGTAAATGTTCCTGAAGTCGAAGTTTTAACACCACCAAAATCTAAAACACAGACAGATGCATTGGTTGTTAAACCAGTAACTGTGGAACTGTTATAAATCACGGCAGCTTGTGCAGAAATCGTCGCACTCGTGAATGAAAGATCAGGTGAAAAATCACACACAGCCGTATCAGTTGATAATACGGGAGTTACCGATGTTAATGCTCCACCGCCCGCAGAATAAGTGCCTGATGCACCTACTTCATCGGGTGTTGCGTATGCAGTAGTTGATTTAGATAAAGTTGCTTCACTATCGTAAAGCGCTAATTTAAAAGTGTTCCCTGTCGTTGCCGTAAAATCATGCAATGCTTTCAGGATCTCCACTTTAAAACTGTTACAAACAGCTTGTACTATAGCCATAATAACCTCCTTTAAGGGTTCCTTGATTCGAGAGGGACACGAATGACACCGTCTCTATATTCATCTCTACGGTCACGCCCCATCTCATATGTGGCAAGATTCTGTACAGACTGATTATATTTTTTATCATATAGTTGTATCATATCTGTCGGACCTTTCAAGTATGCAAGTCCTTCTAATATACAACCATATAATAGCACGTTGGGAGCATTTTGACTGATCCACGTGGATGTATTGGATGATGATAAGTTATCAGGCATCCGTAAGTATGCAAGTTCAACACTTATGTTGGAACTTGGAGTTGGCGCAATATAATGCGTGTCTTGATCCCAATCAGCATAGTACTTAGGAGTACCCGTTGCTGTTCTATCAGGCCAATACTCTGTCATAAATGAAATATCCTTCTGTAGCAAGGTTGTTCTTACATCCGAGACAACAATTTGAAGAAATCGAGTTGCCCTCCAATCCCCTGGAAGGGAAAGAAAAGCGATATCTTGGGTTAAATTAGCCGTGTCATATTTACGGTAATAACTGAGATCCACTTCCTTAAACAGCTTATTTTCAACATTCACGATGAATGTATTAATAACCGCATCGGAAAGAACATCACTGGATGTCTCCGTGTAATTTCTTACGTTTGTTAGTAAATCAGAATAATCGGTCATGTCGTGGTCACTGTAACCTTTCCTACAAAACTATGCAACAAAGTTGGTTTATTAGGTTGTTGAACTCCTAACGGTTGCATACTTCTAACGAAACCTGGATAAGAGACTCCATTGGCGTAGTAAAGAGTGACAGCTTCTTGCAGGGTTTCAAAACTATTTACGTTCGTGCCAATTCGTCCCACATAGACTGTGGAATTGGCAACTTGAGGCATTGCATGTTGCAACGCTTCAAAATCAGTAGGATGATTTTTAGGATTGATCTGAGGGGCTTTTGGCTCAAATTCACTGTAATGAACCCATACTCCATTCCATTCCTGTACCATTTCAGTGTAAGGATATGCCATGCCATCACGATCGGAAATCCTTTGAGCGAACTTACCGGTAGCATATTTACCCATTAGTTAATCCATGTTTGCCGCGGAACCACACTATAAGTAGCTTTTTCCACGTCTTCGTTGGCCGCGCGCTGAAACTCCTCCTCATATATAGGTTTAAGTAAAGCGACACGATCTGGTTGATATTTCAATGCCATATAATAGGCCAGTCCTGCAACCATGCAGGGAATGAATCGAAAGGGAATTTGTGCGTTATTCGTATAGCTTCCAGCATCAAACATACGAATTAAGGCATAATAAATGAAAGTATAATCACTTGAAGGTTCAGGATAAAGATAAACTGTTGGCTTGATAGTTCTTTCAAAATAAAACTGTGTAGGACGTCCTGATGTTGATTTTACAGTATAGTCCCAATAAGTGCTTCTGCCAATTCTCGTCATCGCAAAATCATTATTACTGCTGTCGCGCATCACACAGTTGGTAATGTCAATGATGGTTGCAGTGTCCCCTCCGGTTAGCAACGTTGCATCTGCTAAAGGATTAGTGAATCCTGCTGATGCAACAGCAATTTCTTGTTTTTGAATTGTCCATAGATTAAGGCCTCTGTTTGCCCAATCGGCAAACATGATGTTAAGGGAACGGCGGGCGGTTTTTATTTCATAACCAGTACGATCCTGTAAACCGCACCGTTCAAAAGCTTCTTCTATAATATCATCAATTGCAAGATCAAAGCTGGCTGTAGAGGCATATGTTGGCATCGATTACTTCGCAGCCCCCATGCCACGTTTCGCAATTCCGCCACCGCGACGTTTAATTGCTCCGCCTTTTTCGTAGCCTCTGTTGAGTTCACCGATGACTCGGCTTTTCTCAGCTCTTCGATTAGGGTTCATGCGTTCTGCATCGATACGACCTACTTCCTCTAGTAAATTCCTTCTTCCTGATCCACCTGCTTGACGCTTAATTGCGCCACCATCAGCTTTAGCAATGCCTTTTCCTCTTTTAGCGATGCCTCCGCCTCGTTTATTGATAACACCTTTGCCAGTGCCTTTGCCAAATTTTCCGTAAGATTCATCAGCGCTTGCTTTGAGTTGTTTTGCAGTGCGAGGTTTTTTAATCCTCTCCGCAACAGACTCGTCTTTCCTAGCCTTATATCCTTGTGCCATGTCAGCCTCCTTGACGATTATATTTTTTCCAATTTCTCCGCTTATGCTTATTCTTAGGCTTTGATTTTGGAGATCGTCCTATACTAGTCCTTTTTTTGATTGGTGTAAAGTAATCAGTCCTCGTCGTTATTTGAGCCATTTTCTTTCCTATTTACTCCCTTACACATTTCCCTAACCGTAGCGAATTGCACTCCTAATTCCAATTCCTTATACCGTCCACATAATTTGAGAAGTTCCAGTTCCTGCTTCAGCTTCTGGTTCTGCATCATCAATCTTTTATATGAATCCGTGCAACTAGATCCAAGCTCTTTTCTCCAGCGAATACCAACGCTACCACGAACATCATCATCATAGCCACGATAACTATTGGATGCATCTCCATCGCCATCCAAGTAAGTATACTTGTCATCAGTTCCCGTTATATCGCTGTAAAGCTCAATGCTTCCACTTGAGCAATGATTAGTGTATTCATTAAGATATTCATTAACCGCATCCGCAGGTCTACATATAATAACTAGTGTTACAAGCACTAGAGATAAAAATAAGTATTTCCACATTAATAACCCCCACTTAATAACCTCTCTAATTCCTTCATTTCATACCCCATGTCACGAATGTTATCCTTATTGGCTCTGATCAAATCTTCAAGTGCTCTTACTTCCGCATCTGTTGCCACACTGTAGGATGCTGATTGCAGTGCATTGGCAATCGCCTCTATCCTTCCAATCCAGGTAACGAGTTCAGTAATTTCCTTAACGAGCTCCTCACGAGCTGCCGCATAGTTGCTTGCGTTTCTTTCCGTACGCTCTGAGTAGATCTGGTGTATGTTGTCTATTTCGCTGTGAAGGTTTTTGTCCGTATTATTTAATTCCACCTTTAAAAGTGCCAGCGTGGTTGTGTTTTGTTCAACGGTGTTGTTAAGCTTTGATACATAGTTGATCGCTCCATACGCACCGGCGAGGAGTGATAGTACAACTGGTATGGATGCTAGATATTTAATCACTTCCATTCACAACTTTTTTTACATTAATTGCGTGTTCTTTTCCCTTGTTCTCCCCTATCTCGAACTCTATCTCTTCTCCTTCTGTGAGTGTTTCAATACCCGCTTTTTCCAAAGCCGATACGTGCAAGAAGACATCCTTGCCTTCTTGTGCAATAAATCCATATCCTTTGGCTGGATTAAACCATTTAATTTTTCCTGTAGTCATTAGTTTCCTTATTAGTTAATCCTCAATAATTTTGAGGATGTGTTTTTTCCCGTCTTCTTTCCATATTTCAGTTTTAGCCTTGACGGGGCGGCATTCTAATCTTGGGCCATCTGCCCCAGAACTTCTTTCACTTAGTCTTTTTGCTTTTAGGCAGTCCCCAATTGAATCATACGGCACATGCTCTTGGAGATTTATCCCAATATACATTAATAGTGCTATTACCGTTTCAATCATGAGAACCGTTTTCCCTAATTTTATCTTTTAATTTTTCTATATTTTCTCTAGCTTCCTTCATATCTTCCTGGAGTCTTGTTATATTGACTTTATTATGCATCATGGCGTCAACTTGGGCCTGCATCTTGGTTATTTGACCGTCCATGTATTCAATTAACATAAATTGTTCACTATCCGCGGGCAAAACGCCCATTTCACCCCTGGGCCATCGTATACGGAATTCCGTGTTTTTAATGAGGTCGGATTCCATAAGAGTCTGGACTGTTTGGAGGTTGTTTAACTTTTCCTGGATCCCAAAAAAGGCATACACGCCGACCGCTGTGGCCGAAAGTATGGCCAAAAGGTTGCGCATGGGCATGCTGATCGCTGTTTTATCCGATACGTCGAATCTATCATTAGCCATTTAATCCCCGTAGCTATAGGCGCCACCCTTGGTTTGGTTTTGTTGGATCATGTCATTGGATCCTTGCAACATTAAAAAAAGATCCTTGTGTTGCTTCTCAATCGAGCGGTTCTGCTTTACTATTTCTTTGTCTTTTTTGTTCATTTGTCTCATCTCTTTTTGCAGCTCATTGACATCGGCAATGAGATTTTCCAGATCAATTTTCATTTTGACCTGATTCTCGATGACTTCTTTTTTATTTTCTTCCTCGAAGCTTTTGTACATCTGGTCCACGCGAGAATCGAGTTTCGAGACGTACCATATGACACCAATCCCCTGAACGAGCACAAATGCCACAACGGCGAAGGATATCTTTAATCCGTTCATTGCTGTACCACCATCACGATTACTCCTCCAACAATCCAAATAGCATACACAGTTATAATCAATTCCATCTTATTCTTTCCAAATAAATTCCTGCTTCACGGTTATTTGCATTGAATCCTTTGTCTGATCCTTGCTGTCATTAGCCTTGTCCACTTCATCCTGTCCATAGGTTGTAGTAACACTGGTTTTATGGGGTTTCATAGACATGCCTTCATATATACCACATCCCATAATATTAAGAGCACCAATGATAGCTAGGCTAAACATTAGCCTCCACATTATTCCCTATCCATAAATTACATTAACTTTAGTAGCGTGATTAAAGTAAACATAAAGATCGGTATCAAATTTTACTCCCATTTCAGGAAAATCAATTTGAAGCATGTCCTCTGCTCCTGCTTTAATAGCAGGAGTAACTTGAGTAAATTTAACAGTGCCACTTGCACCATCATCTACCAAATCAATCTTACCTTCAGTGCTACCACATTGAACAGTTAATCCTAAAACTCGCGCAGGTGCGCTAAGAGTATTAGTTCCTGCCGATACTTTAGTTGTAACTTGACCACTTGCAGTTAATTGTTTTGTTTTAACACCAAACATATTATCTCCTATAAAAGGTAGGGCTTTTACACCCTACCTTGGTTAATTGTTATTACTTAGTAGTTGAACTACCAAAGCTTCTAGAACTAATCGCTTTAACATAATCAACCCACATAATAGCTGCGGTTGTTGTATTGTTTTTAGTTCCCATCATAAGTCCTAATGCCAAATCATCAGGTAAATTAGTAGTTGCAATTGATGCGACAGGCAAAGGCTGTTTTCCAACAGGACCTAAGTATGCTTGAATCACAGCAGTATTAGTATTACCATTTGATCCTTTAGGAACAATGTTAAATCCAGCAATAAATGAATTACTTGGAGTCGCTAATTGAGTAGCACTAGCTGCTTGTAATGCACCATCTTCAATAACAAATGTATCACCAGTGTATGGATCAACTAATGCATCACTTGAAGTAATAGTTCCATTCTTTTCACAGTGAAGGTATAAACCTGTTCCAGCAGTAATAGAATCAGGATCAGAAAAGTTAGAGAAATATAACCCATCAGTAATATTTACTACTCCTGAAGTTACATCTGTATCAACATATCCAAAAACAATTTCTGTTGCTGAAATATCTTCAACT
>VTLG01002349.1_pt1 | contig 36686 bp, 55 predicted proteins | sample 4694571 | NCBI WGS metagenome assembly VTLG01 (sample SAMN12604809, study PRJNA352737) | marine metagenome | biome: ENVO:00000447; feature: ENVO:00000209|ENVO:00000569|ENVO:01000036; material: ENVO:00002151; isolation source: viral sequences binned using virsorter ...
AGGATTTGGACTTGGATCACGAATGGGAGGAGCAATGTAATGGCTAAAATTGATATAGTAAGGTTACCACAACCACAAAAAGATTACAGTTTGCAGCAACAAAATCAAACTGTCGGTGCAATTGAAAGTATTGTCTTCCAATTGAATAAGGAATCTTTTTTTGAAGAATTAAAAAACAATATTGAGAGAAGAGAATGGTTTTTAAGTTAATATTATTAATGATACTGTTTGGTATACTAGCAGTAGGAGTACTAGAATTATGGTATCCGTTTGGATTTGAAGGAATCCACTGGCCGTAAAAATAAACCATAAATAGGTAATAAATAATGTCAAATGTTTATAAAAATGCGAGTGTGGATTTAACTACGACAGATAAGACAACTGTGTATACTTGTCCAAGTGAGACAACTGCAATTATCAAATCAATCAGAGTGACAGAAGACTCAGGTAATGCAGACACTATTGCTGTGGAACTTTCTGATAGCAGTGCTACAGCAACTTTTAAGATAACAGGTACACTGGCTATTTCAGCTAGCACATCCACGGAACTTTTAACTGTTCCTTTGGTAATGGAAGAATCAGATGCAATAAAAGCAACAGCTGGAACTGCAAACAGATTGCATATTATAATTAGTTTATTGCAAATAAAACGAGATTAAACTTGAAAAAGGATTGAAATATGAATAGAAATAAAGTAAGTTATAGTATCATTGTTAATAACAATGCCTTAATATACGAGGGTAATATCAAGGCAACCCACCTTGCGAAACTAATAGGAAATATACATAATGATTAGAGATATGGAAGAAAAAGATATTCCATACCTAATTGATTTGGGATACCAACTGCACCAAGAAGGAAATTTTAAAAACTTGGACTATGACAGAGAAAAATGTAAAAAACTCGGTAATGTTTTACTTACCAATCCTAGATTTAAATGTTTTATTTCCGAAGATGACAAAGGATATATAGGAATGATAATGGGTTATATAGCAACATATATTTTTAACAACCAAAAATATGCTTCAGATTTGTTATTATATGTTGATCCAAAAAGACGTGGAGGTTTGTCTGCGGCTAGACTAATTAAAGCATTTGAAAAATGGGCTAAGTCTAATGGAGCAGAAGAAGTAAGGAACGGATCAATGAACGGAATAAATATAAAATTAATAAAAGAATTATATGAAAAATTAAAGTATGAAATAACAGGTCATACTTTTAAAAAAGTTTTAGGAGGAAATAAATAAAATGGGTGGCGGAGGTCCAGTAGGAGCTATCGGTGATGTCGTAGGTGGCATTGCTGATATAGGCGGCGATATTGTAGGTGGCGTTGGTGATATAGCCGGAGGCATTTCAGATGCATTACCAATTGATGTAGTAGGTCCTGCGCTAACTGCATTGAACCCACTAGCAGGAGCCACATATTATGGTATACAAGGAGATCCTTTCGGTGCCGCTATGGCAATGGCTCCAATGCCGTCGTTTGGAGGTCCAAACCCTTTAGCCAAACTAGGCACCCAATCATTTCTTCGACAAGGTGGAAAAACCGCGATTCAGAAAATAGGTGAACAAGCCATTGAAGGTTTAACTAGATCAGCTCTTTCCAAGGGGGTTGGACAATTAGCAGAAAATTTAGGAATTACAAGCAAAGAAGCAGGCACTGCTGCCGCTAATATAGGAATGGATTCAACGACAGGTGGCACCGACTTAGCTGACCAATACTCTGCGATGACAGGACTTGCTAGTGGTGAAACAGATATAGGTCCAGGAACACCCAAATATCCAGGTGGTCAAGGCGAAGTAGGAACACAAAGTGGTCCGCCAGATAAATCTACTAAAGAAGATCCAGAAGGATGGTGGGATTGGGTCCAAAAAACAGCTCCAGATGTATATGAATGGGGTAAAAAACATGGCATAAAAGTAGCAGCAGTTGTTGCTGCAGTTTATGCAGGTATGGGTGGTTTAGAAGGAGAACAAGAACCTTTACCAGAACAAGAACCTTCCAAAGTAAGCCAAAAATATAGAACTGAACTAAGCGGAGCACCGGGAAGAGTTGTTCAAGGAACACAACCAATATTCAGTGAAACAGAAACCGTTGGTGGAGTTCCAAAAATAATTGGTTATGAAAATATACCAGGCCCACAATACATCGGTCCTGAAAGAGAAGAGTTTCTTGAAGCACAAACCGCGGCTCACGGTGGTTTAATGAGCTTACAAGAAGGTGGATTAGTTGACGAAGAAGAACAAATATTAAGAGATGCTATGGGTAATGCACGAAAAGGTACTGATACACTAAGAATGATAAAAGATATAGTAACAAAAAATTTACAAAGAGGTGTTCAGTATGATGAAGAAGGTAATCCTTTTGGTACATCAGGAGCACTAAGCAATTTTTTAGGTGAACCTGAAAGAAGATTAACTATAGATGAATTAAAAAATGCCGATAAAAACAGAATGCTTTTAGATAATATGGATCGTGAAAGAAGAGAAAGAGCTTTCCGTTATGAACTAGAACAAGAACGTTTACGTAATAAACAAGGAGGAATTTCACCTGAAGGATTAGGTCCTCAGGGATTATTTAGAACAAGACCAAGTGTTGAAGTAAATCCAATGGCAGGAGGAGGCTTTCCAAGACAAACAGGAGCAATAAATGGTCCTGGCACAGGAACATCAGATTCTATTCCAGCAATGTTATCCGACGGTGAATTTGTTATGACATCAGATGCCGTAAGAGGAGCAGGTATGGGTGACAGAATGGCTGGAGCAAAAAGAATGTACGATATGATGAACAAATTTGAAGGAATGGCATAATGGCAGTAACAGAAGAAACACAGATATATAGGGAAGCTCCCTATATTGAAGATTACCGAAGAAGATTGTACGAAAGTGCCTTCGGTGTCGGAGATCAACCACAACTATATCCTGAAAGACAAGTTGCTACTGAAGATCCACTAGAAACACAGGCAATAGATTTAGCAGCAGCAGGAGTTGGATCTTATGCTCCTTATCTAGCCGCTCAACAGGCTGGTTTAACTACTGCGGGAACTACTGCCGCAACAGGTGTATCGCAACTTACTGGTGCGGCACCAACTGTTGCCGCGGGAATCACACCTGCACTTGCTGGTATGGCGGGTCCTACACAGGCATCATTGCAACAGTATATGGATCCCTATCAAGAATTAGTTACGCAACAAGCATTAGAAGAAATTGACAGACAAGGTGCTATGGCACAACAATCATTGGCAGCAGGAGCAACACAAGCAGGCGCTTTTGGTGGTGCCAGATTTGGAGTTGCAGAATCAGAACTAACAAGAAATTTAGAAGACATTAAATCAAGACGAGTTGCGGAAGACTTACAAAAAAACTATGCTCAAGCATTAGGTTCTTTTCAAGACGTATCAAAAAGACAGTTGTATGGTGCTGGTTTATTAGGTCAGTTAGGTCAAGGTCAAGCAAACATTGGAGCCCAACTTGGAAATGTTGCCCAACAACAAGCAGGATTAGCAGGACAACAAGGAACCATGGGTCAAAACTTACAACAAATGACAGGCGTTGACATAGGAACATTGGCAGCAGTAGGTGCTGGCAGAAGAGGATTAGGTCAACAAGGACTAGAAGCAGAATATTCAACTCAACTGTCAAGAATGGGCGAGCCTCAACAAAGATTAGGTTTCCTATCTGATGTTTTAAGTAAAGTACCTTCGCAGCAATCAGCCTTTATTGCAAGCACAACTCCTTCCTTAAGTCCACTAGCACAAGCTATAGGTGCCTTAATAGGGGTAAGTCAAGGAGCAGGAACAATTGGAGGCATTTTTGGTGGTGGTACTAGTGATCTAACAGGTAACGTGCCTAGTCCAATGTCTCAAAATACATACGGATTAGCAGGGTTGATTTAATGGATGACGTACTCAAAAGAAAATTATTTAACCAACAACCAACTCCGACAAGAGGAACAGGCATAACTGCCTCCTTTCTTCCAGTTCAAAATTATCAAGATGGTGGCGACGTTGAGCCTATGATAGATTTTCCTGAAGGATCTGAACCAACAAAAGATTGGGCAATTCCTAGAGGATTATATGATCTTATAGGCAGACCAGTAGGTAGAACTATAAAAAACATAGGTCCTATGCTTGGTGACCTTATGGATCCTTTCGGAGCATACAAACCATTTAAAGGAATGGTTAAACCAAAAGAAGTAACAGATGCATTAGAAAAAGAAATTAAACTACAACAAGAGGGAAGTTTTCAAAGCAAATATCGTTATGGAGATTTAATAAATGATGCTAGTGCCATATCAAATTTTCAAGACAATGTACCAACAGAAATTATTCAAAGAAAAAAAGCAGAAAAAAATAGAAAAGATCAAATAAGAGGATTGAACTATCTTAAAGAAGGGATACAAAGGATGGGAACAAGTCCTTTTGCAGCGTATGTTCCTGGCACAGCAAGAAATAAACAAAGAATTTTACAGAAAATAATAAAAGATCCTTCAACACCAGAAAATATTAAACAACAATCAATAGCACAGTTAAATAAAATAAATCAACAAATAGCTAATACTAATTTAAGAAAACAAAACTTACCCACAAGTGATGTGGCACTAACAGATGACGTAACAACAGTAGACACTCAACCACAAATGGAAAAATCTGTAATTCCAGTAATGGATGATCCAGATTTTCAAACACAATTAAATAATTTAGGTGATGTAACTGTACAAGCAGAATCTGGAGGATACGGAAATTATCAGGAAGCGGCAGAGGACTACGATCCAGACAGAGGCTACGGAACTAGAGGTGCTATTATAGGAGATGCAGATGAACGAGGTCCTTTCCAGTTTAAGCCTACTAGTGCGTCACAAAACTATGGCTACGGTGCATTTAGTGGTAAAACATTAAGACAAGTTTTAGATTTGCCTGAAGATGCGTCACAATTTGAAGTGGATAAAGCAATGCAGGATCCTGAAACAGGAAAAGCTGTGCACGACGAAATAACAAAAGCAAACTTGTTAGCACTTGCAAAACTAGATACCAAGGAAACAGATCCGACAAAAATTCTGCAAGAAGGAATTAACAGTCCAAAAACTAGAGCATTATCGCAACTAGCTTACAACAGAGGAGTTGGTGGCACTAGAAACTGGGTAGATGCTGGAATGAATATAGATGCTTTAACCGAAGAACAAAAAACAAGAATGAAAAGAGCGGCAGGAGTTACAACTGACGACGACTTGAAATTAGCCTTATCAGGAGAACTGCCTGTGGAAGATAAAAAAGAAATTAAAGTGGCTTCAACAGAAGACATAAAAGATTACGGAACCAAGGACAACCCACCAAATGTTCCTGCTAACAGAAAATCTGTTCCAAAGGAAGATACAGAAAAAACATTAATAGGAATTGACGGCGAAAAAGTAGTCATTAAAAAAGATGGAACAGTCAGTGTGCCGGATGTTGATCAACCAAAAAAAGAAGATGTCAGTGAAGAAAAAGCCAAGGGTTTAAATGTTAAACATCAAAAAGTCATAGGCTTTTTAAATAAACAAGGAATAAATATGAGTATGGAAGATTTAATAGAATATGGTGAAGTTGTTGGAACATTAGGTGGCATTGAAAAGTTAAAAGGAGCCAGACGAAGAGATTTTGCTCTAATGCTTGCGGCAGGGCTTTTATCTAACAGGAGTCGAGATTCTGGAATCACTGGTTTTCTTGATGTAGTGGGTCAATCTATCGCTCCGGCAGTTGAAGCAGGAAGTATGTATAATGATGCGATCTTTGGACTGGAACAAGGTGGTGTAAGATTACTAGAAGAAATGACTAAAAAATCATTAGAATCAAAGATGAAGAGTGGTAAATCACTGACAAATCCTGTGCCTATTTATGCCATTGATTATGATGAAGATGGTTATCCTGTTGGTCAACATTTTATAGGTCAAGCAGCAAACTCAGGAGAATATGATATTCTTGCTAACCATAAATTCAGATACACTAACATAGAGTATGTACCTGAAATTAAAAACCTGATAGACGGATATGATCCTAAATTAAACGGAGGTTTTACAAAAAATCCAAATATAGTTGGAAAACCAATATTTTTAGTTGGAGCGGATGCTGATAAATCTGGTTATATGAGATATGACAATTTAGGAGGAATAGATCCAGGTGCTAGACCTCAAATGATTGAAAAAGCAACAGGAAGAATGGGAAACGCTCAAAATGGTCTGTACACCGTTAATCAGTTATGGAATATAAACTTATTATATGAAAAAGGTGATCCAGTAACAGGTAAAAAAATACCAAATCCTTTTGGTATATCAGGTGCATTGTCAAATTTAATCAGAAAACCTATCCTTGCAGCAGATAGCGCAATAGACTTTTTAAGCACAGCTTTAGGAAAGAAGGATGTTGGACTTACTACAAGAGATAAAGATGCATTAAGTTCTATAAATAATTCTGCTCTATCAGATAGCGACAAAGCAGAACAAAACAGAATGTATATGGAAAACAGATACTTTGAAGAAGTCTACCGACCAATTATAGCAAAACTCAAAGAACAAGGAATCTTGGGTCCTGAAGATGGAATTGAAGAATGGAAGGCTATGTTACAATCAGAATCTTATGACATTGTAGACAATCTTATACAAGAAAGATCTAAATTCGTAGGCAAAGAGGGGCTTGATAATAAAGAATATAGACCAAAAGACTTTGACAAAGATGTAAAAGAGTTAAAAGAGCGCCTACCTTCTGGAGTTAGAGGAAAAACCGATCTTGAACACGCAGTTACACAGAAATTTAAGGGTTTAAGAGCAATATTAGATTCTCCTTATAGAGACGTTGTAAAAATACTAGAATTTAACTTACATATGAGATATGCAAGAACCGCTCAAGAAAACAATCGTTTGTTGAAAGACACTATTGAAAAATCAGAAAAAATACTAAATTTAACAAAACCGTCTGTTGCTCCTATCGATGTTGAAGCTAGATTGCGAAGTGCAGTAACTAGATTTACAACACAAATGGATAATGCAACTAAGGTTTTATATAAAACGGACACAGCGCAAAGAAGAGGCTTTTTATACAATGATAGAGATTACCCAGGCAATGGTCCAACTGGATACAAAGCTCCAAATCCATTTAAAATACTTAAAAAAGGAAAAGAAGCAGAAGTAATGATTTATGGAATGAAAAAAGAGGATAGAGGTCCTATAAGAGATCCAAGAGAAATATTACTAGGTCCACAGTTTGGTTTTACAGAAGAAGAAGTAAATAAAATGTACCCACAATTAATGGAGGAAGAATAATGGCTCAAGGAGAACCTACAATAATAAATTATGATGATCCTAATGTTTCTTTAGAAGAACTTTTAGAAGCAATTGTTAAAAGTAAAAGATTTGACGAAATAGAAAAAACATCTCCTGACATTCAAAATTTTCAAGAAGGCGGAGAAGTTACAGAAGATGAAGAAGAAAAAGATTCTTTATCCTTAAAAGAATATATAAAGAAAGGTAAAGGAAAAATACTTGGTTTTGAAACAGCAGGGTTTAAAAAGATTAAAAAAGCAACCGATATTAGCGAAAATGTAATTGGAAGAATTAAAGAAATTAAACAAAATGCTAAAAAAATTATATTAAGGGGTGCTGAAAATGGAGTGGATCCACAAGAAGCCATAAATGTAGCAGAAGAATATATTAGTTCTACAGGATATACAAAAGAACAACTAAATTTAAAACAAATTGATGTATCTGATATTGAAGATCCACATGGTCTAAACACATCTTCACCTAACTATGCACCTGGTCTTCGACTTTCATCTATCATAGGTGGTGGTGTAGGAGGTACTGTTTTTGGTGCTCGAGTTGCAGGATCAGCCTTAAAAGGCGCTATGACTGGAACCAAGTGGGGTTCAAGACTAGGCTATCTAGGAGCACTAGGAGGTGCTATTACAGGCGGTGCTTTAGGTGCTGGAATGGCTGTCCTAGGCTATGAAGCTTATGGAGATTATTTAAATGAAAACGGTATGTTATACACACCAAAATTTGGTGAGTACGGCGAAGTAGTAAAGATGGAAAAAGGTATTAACAGACCTGATTGGGAAGAAAGATTAAATGAAGCTAAAAGAGAAGCTATAATTGATGCAAAATTTGGAACAGCCTTTATGATGGCAAGACCAGCAGTGGCTGCTTTAAGACCTATGTTTAGAAGAGTTTGGGTTGGTGGAGGTAAAACTGCATATTCAAACTCTATACAAAAAGTCAGAGATTCTAATGAATTAGGTATCGGTGTTGGTACAAGTGATGTATCTAACTGGACTTTGATACAAGGTTTAAAAAGAGCAATAGGTAGATTGCCTTTGATAGGTGCTCTTTTCAGAAGGGCCGAACAGAAAAAAGCATTAGAAGTATACAGAGCAGCAGGTAAAACATTTGGTCTAAGTCCAAAACACTCAGTCATACAAATGGGCCATGATGTAGGATCTGTATTAGAAGCATCAAACTTTGCTATGAGAAAACAAGTAAATAATGCCTACAAAGCAGCGGAAGACTTAGCAGTGGAAAAAAAGTTATTAATAAACTTAGGTGGATTAGATCAATCATTTAATACATTAGTAAGAAAAAAACTAAGTCCTGAATCACTTGAAGTATTAAGTAAAACAAATCCTAGACTCGCAAAATTAATTGGTAATTTAGAAGAATTTTCAAAATTAAGACTAAAGGGATCAGTTGATTTTAAAACCTACCAAGACATTATGAGAAACGTGGATGATTTGATGGTAGACGCATCTAAACTAGGAACAGGCACAGGAAAACATGCAGCACTTTTATTAAATGATTTTGGTGCACAACTAGAAAAAAAATTAGGCACTTCCATAAATGGACTAGGTGATGTTGGTAAAGATGTTGCACAAAAACTTAATACAGCAGACGGATTATATGCAGATATGATGACACTATTTTCAACTCAACAAAGTAAAAATCTATCAAACAGCGGTATTAAGGGATTCGCTATAGAAAATAAACTGCTCCATGCAAACAGTGGTGAAGCTAGCAGATTACTAGAAAAAGCCTTTGATATAGGTTCTCCTGAAGCGGTTGAAAACTTATATAAAATATTTACAAGACCTGGTTTGGATAGTATTGTTCAAAAAACAAGCCGAGAACTAGGTGAAAAAGTAACAGGAAAAGATTTATTCGAAAAAGCTGTTCGAATTAAATTAATGGAAAAATTTGACAAGGCATTAGGCTTTAAAAAAACAGGAGGCTTTACCTTTGAAAACATGGCAAAACCAAAAGACGGTATTCTTGCTGATTTACTTGGAAGAGCAGAGAGAAAAAGATTTGATGCCGTTTTATTTCAAAGAGAACTAGGATTAGATAACTTAAAATCTGCAAGGGGACAAGCACTACTTGCTGCTTTAAAGAAAACCCGTATTGATCCTAAAGATTTGACTAAATTTGCCAAGGCTGCTGAACATGCTTTTGCAGAAGACATAGGCTCTATGTCTGTCTTCTTGGCTAGAAGAGCAAGTATTGGTGGTGCAGGCTCTTTAATGAAAGCAATCGTTCCAGGTGTCACTGCCGGCGCTGCGACAGATATAGGTATGGCTAAAGGACTAGGAATAGTATTACTTGCAAGAGAATCAACTAAAATATTTGCTAATCCAATATTATTAAATGCCTTCAATGATGCCTTACAAGCAAACCTAACAAAGGCAGCAAACAGAGGTCAGTTGTGGTCAAGAGCAGTCAGAGAATTAGTAAGACAGTATCCAGATGTAGTAGCTGATTTGGACAATGAAGTAGAAACTCTACAGCACAGAGCAAGATCACGTGATGAAAGATTGGGTTATCAGCTTATGACTCCTGGAGTAAAAGAATATTTAGAACAAAAAGAAATGAAAACACCAACTGAACCAGTAACAACGGAGCCTGAAGTAGGACCAGAAACACCGATGGAACAACCAACTGAACCAGCGATAACACCTGAACCTGAAGTAGAACCTGCTACTATTCCACCTAACTTGGCAGAAAAACCACCTATTACACCATTAGCGAATGTTGTACAGCCAATAGGAGGAATGAGAGGACTTGGAACTCAACCGCCAGGAGCGATGAGAGGACCAGTGACACAACAAAAAGGTCAAGCTTTCTTTGGCACTACAGATCCTGTTTTTGGCGGCGTGTTTGCAAAAAAAGGAGGACTAGTTAACCTAGTAAATAGCTATGGCAAGAAATAAAGGTATTGGTGGAAGAATTGACCCAGTAGAAAGGCTCTCGATCCACGAAGCAGAATGTAAACTTCGTTGGGAACAAACTGAAAAAAGAATGAGAATGATTGAAAGAGCAGTACACACAAATACTAAGGCAATGCAAGAATTAAAAATAACAATTGCATCGAGCAAAAACGGTTTAAAATTTTTAGGAGCTATGTTAGCTGTAGGTGGCTCCATAGCAGGATTAGCTTATTATTTAATTAAAATAATGAAGGGGTAAAATATGTTTTGGCCATTTAAGAAAAAAACTAAAAAAACTGAAGAAGATAAAAAAACTGAGGAAAAAGATAAGGGTCTTATTGAAGAAACCAAAGAAAAAATTAAAACTCAGACAGAAAAAAAGAAAGAGGCTTTGGGAAAGTTTGAATATTTAAGAGAAAAAGCTGGAGGTGGAATAATTCGTAAATACAAAAAAGGTGGCTTAGTAGCAAAAAAGAAATTTATTGCACGTGCTTGTGGTAAAGTAATGAATAAAAGAAGAAAACTGACTAAAATCTATTAGACCAACCAAGCTTTAATCTCATCTCCCATAACTAATGTAGATATTTGTATTTTTTTCTTAAGGGTTTGCAGTATTTTTTCATCTATTGTTCCTTCAGCAACTATATCAATGTAAGTTACTTTATTCTTTTGTCCTATTCTATGTACTCTATCTTCTGATTGTTTTCTCTTTTCTAAATCATAATTATTTGAATAATAAATAACAGTATGTGCGGCAGTTAAAGTAATACCTAAACCACCTGTTGTTGGATTAGCAACAAAATATTTTAATTTAGAATCACTATCTTGAAATTTTTCGATGATATCTTGCCTATCTTCACTTCTCGTATCACCATAATATCCTTCAACACTCTCACTTCCATATGTTTCTTGTAGTGTTTTAATTATCTTCTTTATGTCGTATCTATATGTTGCAAATATAACCACTTTACCTTGTATCTCTTCTAATACATTAAGTAACTCTGTTAATTTATTGTTTTCTAAGGGTTTTATTTCACCATCTTGACTAGGAAAATGACCACAGGTAATTTGATGAAGCCTTAATAATTGACTAAGTTTGTCTAATGCTCTTACTTGTTTGTTCTTGAATACAGCAAGTGTTAATGCCTTCATTTGATCATATACTTTTTGCTGTTCATCTGTTAACTGAACATTTCTTATTTGATAAATTTTATCAGGTAAATCCAAACATTCCGATTTTAACTTTCTAAAACTAAATTTTTGTAAACTATCCTGCAGTTCTGTAAGTCTTTGAAAAGATATAACTTGTTTAAAACTTCTAGCACCCATGCGTATTTCTTTCATAACTGCATACCTATTTCTAAAGGCATAAAAAGAAAAAAATCCAAGAAGATATGGGTCTAAAAAATAACACTGTGTATATAAATCTAATGGCCATTTAGTTACAGGCATACCAGTCAGTATACGTCTGTATTTAGCAAATTCTCTAAGCTCTAATATGTTTTTGGTTCGTTTAGCAGTAGGACTTTTTATAGATGTAGATTCGTCTAATATAATCATAGATGGATGAGACAATAAAAATTTTTCAGCAAACCTGTAGCCCTTACTAGTACTGAATGACTCTACATTCATAATACATATTTTTAATTCCTCACTATCTTCAAATAATGTTTGTAGCAGCTTCTTTTGTTTTTTAGTAATATTTGCTTTCCACAAGACGATTCGTTTTTGTACATAGTCAGGCAAGTGTAGAGGTATCTCAAGTCGCTCCCAGTTTTGATACACGCTTTTTGGTGCAATAATAAGTACTGCCATTACATTTCCACGAATATATAAAGCAGCCATATTATCAATAGCAACCTTACTTTTACCTGTACCCATTTCCATAAAATAAGCATAGTCTGTTTTATTCCAGGAAAGTTTTAAACATTCTAACTGATGGTCGTAAGGCTTGGTCTTAAATTTGTAATCACCCATTCTATTTTTCTTTCTTTTTCTATTTGCAATTAATAAATTATTACTATAATAAATAATATATTTTTAGAAACAAGAAACATTAAGGAAAATATTAGAGCATGGGTACAGTTTACGTAATACAAGAAGTTCCAGGAAGAAACATTTTAAGTGCTGAAAAATACGGAACTTTAAAGCCTTTATTATCTGCAGGAACACAAGTTGTTCTATCATCACAACCAACAATAAAAAAATTAAAAAAATCACTTCAGGACTTTAATAACGATGATTACTTATTACTGATGGGTGATCCAGCAATAATCGGAATTGCTTGTTCAATAGCGTCTGACATTAATCAAGGTAAATATAAAGTATTAAAATGGGACAATCAGGAAAAAAGATATTACAGCGTAGAAATAGACATACACAATAAAGGAGGATTAGATGGTTGATAAACTTGGAGCAATAGGAAAGCTCTGCAACGAATTAGTTAAAATTGAAGATGAAGAAAGAGATCTAGAAGCCAAATTAAAAAGTGTTAAACAAAAAAAATATGTACTTTCTGGTGAAATTATTCCAACAGCCTTGCAAGAAATAGGTATTAGCCGTGTTGATTTGGAAGATGGCTCTGCTGTTGATGTAAAACAAGTTTATAGAGCACATATTAAACAAGAAAATAAAGAACAAGCTTTCAATTGGTTAAAAAATAATAAATTAGAAGATATTATTAAAAATAAAGTAATTGTCAGTTTTGGTAAAGGAGAAAACGAACAAGCATTGACACTTATGCAATCTTTAAGAGATAAAGGTGTTGAACCTATACAAGACCAAAAAGTAGAGCCTATGACACTTAAGGCAGTTGTAAGAGAGCAACATGAAAAAGGTGTCAATATGCCAGATGATATATTCGGTATTTATGTAGGTTTTGAAACAAAGATTAAGAGAAAAAAGAAAGAAGAAGGCTTTTAATTATTAACGTTCATTTAAAAGGAAAACATTAAAATGAATAACGCACAACTAACCACGAAAAAAGAAACCTTGCCTGTAGCTTCAATTTTGGAGCAAAATGCAGGAAAAGGAAACGAGAATATTCAACCAAGTGATCTTGCGATTCCTATGTTGAAAATTCTTAGTACTATGTCACCACAAGTCAACAAACGCGATGGTGCATATGTTGAAAGTGCCGAACCAAGCATGATATATAACAGTGCAACGGATGCTTTATATAACGGAGAAAAAGGCATCATTGTTGTACCTTGTGCTTACAACAAGACCTATGTTGAATGGAAAGAAAGGGGAGAAGGAACAGGAGCACCTGAAGCGGTTCATCCTGCAACTTCCACTATTCTAACTACAACAACAAGGGATGCTAATAATAAGGATCGCTTAGACAACGGCAATTATGTCGAAGAAACTGCCAATCATTATGTTTTAATTCTTGAAAACAATATGGTTACTCAAGCAGTTGTTACTATGAAGTCTACTCAACTAAAAAAGAGTAGAAAATGGAATTCTTTAATTGTAAGTGTTCCAAAAGAAAAATCTTCCAATGGAAGTTTTTTTATGCCTCCACGGTTTGCATATTCTTATAAACTTAAAACTGTTTCAGAGGCAAACGACAAAGGTAATTGGTTTGGTTGGGAAATCACAAGACTTGAAAAGTTAAGTGATGCTGAACTAATTAACCAAGCAGCACATTTTGCTGATGCTGTTGCTAAAGGCGATGCTGTTGCAAAAGTGGAGGAAGGACCACAAGTACAACAAACAAAAAAACCTCAAACTAAGCAAACTCCTTTTTAAGCATCATAGTAGGGTGGCATTTTTACCCTACTTTTTTATACATAAAAATTATGAACTATGTTTTATTAACAAATGAAAACAAATGAAAAATTTAGACTTATATTTAATGGTTTAGAAATTGCATACGGTCAATATATTCCAGGTAAAAACAGTGAAAATGGAAAATTGGGTGGACAAGCATTTACAAAAAGAGAACCTTTAACATTAAGTTTATTTACAAACCACTTAGAAGGAAAAGAACCTAGTCTCGGTGTAATTCCAATAAAAAAAGACAGCACTTGTTGTTGGGGGTGCATTGATATTGATTCTTATAATTTAAAACATTTAGATCTCGTTAAAAGAATACAACAAGAAAACTTTCCTCTAATTACCTGCCGCTCTAAAAGTGGTGGCGCTCATTTATTTTTGTTTATCGATGGCTATATTAAAGCTGAAATTATGATAAATAAATTAAGAGAAATAGCTTCTTACTTAGGACATTCAGATTGTGAGATTTTTCCAAAACAAAGCACAATAAATGTAAGTAGAGGTGATACAGGTAATTTTTTAAATTTACCTTATTTCGGTGGAGATGCTACAACCAGATATGCTTTTGATGAAGAAGGTAAGGCTGTAAAATTAGAACATTTTTTAAAAATGGTTGATTCATATAAAATAAAACCTGAAGACATAAATAATATTAAAATTCAACAGAAAAATAATGTATTTTCAACTGATGGTCCACCTTGTCTCGAACATCTTGTAACACAAGGATTTCCAGAAGGAACACGGAACAATGGTCTTTTTAATGTAGGGGTTTATTACAGAAAAAAAGAAGGAGAAAATTGGGAGACAAAAGTTGAAGAATTTAATTATAAGTATATGAAACCTCCACTGACTTCAAGTGAAGTTCAAAAAGTAATAAAATCAATTAACCAAAAAGATTATAACTATTCTTGTAAAAAAGAACCTATTTGTTCACACTGTAATTCATCCTTATGCAGAACAAAAAAATATGGTATTGGAAACGAGTACACACCAGAAATTACAAGTTTAAGAAAATTAGATTCAGAACCACCATTGTGGTTTGTTGATGTTGCAGATAAAACAGTAGAATGCGAGTCAGACGAACTACACGAACAGAAAAAATTTCAAAGAAGGTGTATGGATGTATTAAATATGCTGCCTCCAAGAGTATCTGATAGAGATTGGACTGTACAAATAAATGTATTATTACAAGGTGTAGAAATAATTGAAGCACCTAAAGAAGCAGGTCTTACTGGACAAATGGAAGATTTATTACATGATTTTTGTACGAGAAGAGGTACTGCTGATAACAAAGAAGAAATACTTATGGGTAAACCTTGGCGAAACGAAACAAGAATATATTTTAGATTAAGAGATTTTTATACATATTGTATCAAAAATAACTTTAAAGCATTTGGTCGAAATAAAATCGCTTCACGATTAAGAAATATGGGAAGTAAAGAATCATTTTTTAATATTAAAGGTCATGGAACAAATGTTGTATCTATTCCTGGTTTTGACATCGAAGATTTTAGTACAAAAACACCTAACTTTAAAAAAGAGCAGCCTTTTTAATGAATAATGTAAAAGTTATATATGGTCCTCCTGGCACAGGCAAAACAACTACTCTACTAAACATCGTTGAAAAACACTTATCTGACGGAACACGCCCAGAAACAATAGGCTATTTTTCCTTCACTACAAGAGCAGCAGATGAGGCATCTAACAGAGCTGCAAAAAAATTTAATTTTACAGAAGATGATATTCCTTACATAGGAAGAACCTTACATAGTATAGCATATGAACACTTGTCTTTATCTAAAGATCAAGTTTTTAAAAATAAGCACCTAAAACAATTGGGAGATGAAATAGGTTTTAATCTTGGGGTAACAACTCAAACATCAAGAGAAAATGAAATACTTTTATCCACCAATACTGAAATTATGAAACACATAGATTTGCATCGAGCAAGGATGGTAGATTTAAAAAAGCATTGGGATATGTATGCAGTTGATATTGACTGGTTAACAGTAAAACATGTATATCAATGTTATGTGGACTATAAAAAGCACCACAAACTTTTAGATTTTACTGACATGATTTATAAGTTTATAGAACATGAAAAATGTCCAAATTTTAATTTATTATGTATAGACGAGGCTCAGGATTTAAGTTTGTTGCAACATAAAATGTTAGATAAATTAATTACAAACAGTAAGAAAGTTTTTCTTGCAGGAGATGACGATCAAGCAATATTTGGTTGGGCGGGGGCGGATGTAAAATCATTTAATAATCTTGCTAAAAATTTTTCTATATTAAAACAATCTTACAGAGTTCCAAAAGAAATTCATAAGTTAGCCTGCCAAATAACCTCAAGAATCAAGCATAGACAAAAGAAAATTTGGTATCCAACAAAAGAAGACGGAAAAATTACATATCACCGAAATACAAGTTCTTTAGTCTTTGATGAAGGACAATGGCTCGTATTAGCCAGAACAAACTATTTACTCGATGAAATAGAAGATCAACTTAGAGAAAGTGGTATTTATTATCAAAGAAAAGGTCATAAAGGTGTAAAACAATCTATACTAGAAGCTGTTTATGCTTGGGAAGATTTACGAAAAGGAAAACAACTAAGCTGTGCAGAAATAAAAGATATTTATCAATTCTTAAAAGTAAATTCAGGTGTAAAATATGGATATAAAGGATTGAAAAAAGCTGACGAAGAAACAAAATATAGTATAGAAGATCTAAAAAAGAACTTTGGACTACTGAGAGATGATATTTGGCATGATGCTTTAGAATTAATTGATCCTGAAGATCGTGTGTACCTACGGAGCTGCAGAAGAAAAGGAGAAAAATTAAAAACCAAGCCTAGAGTAAATTTAGAAACGATCCACGGATCAAAAGGAGGCGAGTGTCAAAACGTAGTTATTATGACAGACTTACCAACTAAAGCAGATGACGAATATATTAATAATCCAGATGATGAATGCCGAGTTTTTTATACAGGTGTAACAAGAGCAAAAGAACATTTACATATTATAACTCCACAAACAGACAGGTATTTTAATTTATGACAGATAACAGATCAATAAAATTAAATGCCGTTATAGATGCTTCTATCCAAAAAGAAAAAGAGTCCCAAGGAAAACGAGACTATTTAGGCACATCTATTATTGGTAAGCCTTGTTCTAGGCAAATACAGTATATTTGGCAAAATACAAAAACAGATTTAGGAAGAGAACTGCCTTCTAGAATCTACAGAATTTTTGACATTGGAAATACATTTGAAGATTTAACAATAAGGTGGCTGAAAACAGGAGGAATTACTTTAATTACTGAAGATGTTAATAAGCAACAGTTTGGATTTGCAAAGGGTCAATTAAAAGGACATATAGATGGAAAAATCACCAAGGGACCAGAATTTATGAAACCATTTCCAAGATTATGGGAATGTAAAAGTATGAATGATAATAAATTTACTCAATTTAGAACAAGAGGAGTAAGGTATTCCCACATTCATTATTTTGTTCAAGTACAGGTTTACATGAAAATGATGAACTTAACTAAAAATGCCACTGTTCTTACTGGAGTACATAAAGAAACCGCTATTCTACATCACGAATTTATTAAATATGACAAAGAAGCAGCAGATAAATATGTTAAAAGAGCATTTGATATAATTGATAAAACAGAAAAAAAACAACTAATGCCTAGAATATCATCAGACAGAAATAATTTTGAATGTAGATACTGTTCTTGGCAAACAAGATGTTGGAGTATGGATGACTAATCCTTACAAAAAACAAATTGGTGGAAACCACTATAAAGTTTGGAAAAAGCAGCCTATTGAATTTATCAGAGAGAATAATCTTCCCTTTATATTTGGAGTTATAATTAAATACATTATGCGTGTTGCGACTAGACTTCATTCTCATGATAAACAGATACAAGACTTAAAAAAAGTTATTCACTATGCAGAAATAGAAATAAAAGAATTAGAAAGTGAAAAAACAGTAGATGATATTATGAACAATTGTCCAAATAATGATAAAAAATAGAAAACATTTTATAGAAGCATTTATTGATGTATTCTCTGGATACTGCTTATCTGTCCTAGTTCAAATTATTATTTTTCCTTTCTTTAATATTCATATTAAAATCGAAGAGATGCTCATAATCGGAGGAATATTTACGATTGTATCCATAACACGTAGTTGGTTATGGAGACGTTATTTTCATTGGAGATTTTATGATAAAAGTACCTAGATCAAATTTATTTCAAGTGACTAGTGAATGGATACCCCCTAGCACTTTTCCTAATTTAAAGAATGCAAAAACAATTGCAGTGGATCTAGAAACATGCGACACGGATCTAATGATATATGGCCCTGGTTATATAAAAAGAAATGGGTATGTTACAGGCATTGCTATAGCTACAGCAGACTTTACAGGTTACTTTCCAATTGCACATGAAGGAGGGGGAAACCTTGATAAAGAAAAAGTTATTAAATGGGTAAAAGAAACCTTATCTACCACTGCTGATAAAGTATTTCACAATGCTCCTTACGACATCGGCTGGTTAAAAACACTAGGTATAGAAGTTCAGGGAAGAATTATAGATACTATGATTGCGGCTTGCTTAGTGGATGAAAATAAATTCTCCTACAAATTAGATTCCTTATCAAGGTTTTATTTAAATATTTCTAAAAGCGAAGCCCTATTAGTTCAAGCAGCATCAGATTGGGGTATTGATCCTAAAAAAGAAATGTACAAACTACCATCTCAATTTGTTGGTGAGTATGCAGAAAAAGATGCTGAACTAACTTTAAAACTTTGGAATGTGCTCGAAGTAGAATTAACCAAACAAGAGCTTGTGCCTATCTTTGAATTAGAACTAGATGTCTTAAAAATTATTATGGAGATGAAACAAAAAGGTGTCCGAGTAGATGTCAACGGTGCAGAAAAAATGAAGAAAGATCTACATCATGAAGAACAACTCTTATTACAGGAGATAAAAAAACTAACTGGAATAAATGTAGAGATATGGGCTGCTAAATCTGTTGCCTTGGCTTTTGATGCAGTATCTGTTAAATATAAAAAAACTCCGACAGGGCTTCCTAGTTTTACCAAGAATTTTTTATCTAAGGCTGCTCATACACATAAATTACCCAATCTCATTGTAACTGCAAGAGAGATTAATAAAGCACGAACTACATTTATTGATACGATTTTAAAGCATCAGTATAGAGGGCGCATACACTCCGAAATACATCAGCTACGAGGCGAGATTGGTGGAACAATTACAGGCAGACTAAGTTACTCTAATCCAAACCTACAGCAGATACCAGCAAGGCACAAGGACATCGGACCACGGATCAGATCTTTATTTTTACCTGAAGAAAAAGAACAGTGGGCTATATTTGATTACTCGCAACAAGAGCCACGCTTAATTGTTCATTATGCTAGTGTCGTAAATGAAGGTGAAGGTCTTTATGGCGTTCATGACATTGTAGATGAATATAAAAAGAAAAATATCGATTTTCATAAAATTGTCGCAGACATAGCAGAAATACCAAGAAGTCAAGCAAAAACTATAAACTTAGCTTTATTTTACGGTATGGGAAAAGGAAAACTAATGGATGAATTAGGAGTAAATCAAGAAAAAGCAGAAGAATTACTACAAAACTATAATAAAAAAGTTCCTTTTGTAAAAGAACTAGCGAGATTAGTAACTAGCACAGCCGAAGACTTTGGAAAAATTAAAACTATTTTAAACCGATCCTGCCGATTCGATAAATGGGAATCTAGTACATGGAATGAAAGAGGTATTTATGATAGAAAAGAAGCCGAAGACAAACATGGTAAATGGAACATAAAAAGAGCTTTTACATACAAAGCACTAAATAAATTAATTCAAGGATCAGCCGCCGATCAAACCAAAAAAAGTATGGTGGATTTACATAAAGAGGGTTTTTTACCACTAATACAAGTGCATGATGAACTAGATGTTTCCATTAGAAATAAAAATGAAGTAAAGAAAATTAAAGAAATAATGGAAAATGCTGTTGAACTATCAGTACCTAGTGTAGTAGACTATAACATAGGAAAAACTTGGGGAGCGGCCTATGAAAAAAAAGGACAAACAAATTAAAACAGACTTCGGAGAGGAGCAAGAAACTTTAAAACAATTACATAAATTTTTTAAAGACGAAATGTCTTTATCTATGGTATGTGAAAAAGTATTGTGTCCAGACTGCGAAGAACAAACTTTTTTTGCAAAGATAGAAAAGAACTTATATATTTGTCCTTGTGAAAAATACTTTGATGCAAAAACAAACGGAAGTCTTATATTTAAACAATCAAAATTAAAAACCGAAGAATTAGAACAAAAATTAGAGGAATTTAAAAAAGGACCTCAAGTACATTAGTTAAAATGACAAATAAAAAATTTGGTATGAGACGAAAACTCCCAAACAGGACTCCTTGTTCCATTACGAAAGTCGATAGAAACGGAACAGGATATTATGTTATTGTGGATTGTGATCCCAAAACATTTGAACCAAGAGGACTTCATTGTCATGGACCCAAACCAGGCGGAGATATGTGGGCAATATTACACGAAACACTGCCTATTATTTCTCGTCAAATTCAAATGAGTGGTAATCCTCTCAAAATTGCAAGCACTCTTACTAAAAGTGGCGGGGGGTTTAATGGGCCAGAGCGTTTTTCTGTTCTAGGTGATATTATTAATGTATTTGTAAAAGAATATAAAGCATGGATGAATGACAATGGAATTCAACGATAAATTTTTTATTGAACTTGCAGCATCGTTTGCCGCCATTACAACTGTCTGGATATATGGTAATCGATCACGAAAAGCACCTGTTGTAGGCATGTTTGGGCAAATACTGTGGTGGTGGCTTACAATTTCTCAAAGCATGTGGGGGTTGGTTCCTTTAAATGTAGTGATGATAATAATTCATATTAGAAATTACATACGAATGAAGCGCGAAGACGATATAAGAAGTCAATTATAAAAAAAAACTTGTAATTATCCTAAATATTTACTAAATTAGTAGTATTATGAGATGGATGATAACCATTACAATATTACTGTTTTGGAAAGTTTTTGCATTTGGTCTACTTGCATTAGGTGCCTTTACTTTTTTCCATTTATTTTTTTAGGAGATTACACGATTGACTGATACAAACAAATTTAAATCAGTTTCCATACATTTACCTTATTATAATAAGTTAGCTACAAAAGCTAAAGAAAACCATCGCTCACCAGGACAACAAATGGAATATTTAATTGATAAGCATAAAAAATGACAAAAAAATGTAAAAAATGTAACGACGAATTAAAACAAGCTCTAGCAGAAGTTGGGCGCTTAAAAGATCTACTTTTTGTTGAAAAAAAAGGTCGGGAAAAAGCAGAAGAAACTCTTGCTGCAGCAAAAACGGACAATCAAAACTTGACAAAAGAAAAATATGATATAACGAACAGATTAAAAAAAGCTAACGAAAAAATATACAAGAAACTAGGTTACGACGAGGCAATTTAAGGTGTTTTGGTGTAAAACACCTAAAAAACACGAAATGCTCTGTGTGGGCATAAAAATGCCTTTAAACACGATTTAGGGTATTTTGAGTAAGATTAAACAGTTTTAGAAGGCTCTATCAGGCATTCTAAAAAAAAAACCGTATGAGAAACCTGCATCGGTATATAAATGGGATCACCCCCGTGGTCTGACTAGCCGGGGAGAGATCCGGCATATTTTTGGATTATGAAAACTGATTATAAAAATAGTGTTCACCGTAGTTTGATCAGAATTTCAAAAATTATAGCTAAAAATGTGAACAAACAAAACGATTGGACTTTTTGTAGAGATGTCTTAGACAACCTTGTAAAAGGTTTAAATTATGGAATGCCCTATCAAAATAATTTTAAAAAACAAATGCAAGAAGACAGGGATAATATAAAAGTAAAAAAACCTAATTTTAAATTAATTACTTTAGAGGATGTAATTGACAAAAGAAAAAAAAGAAAAAAAACCGGAACCTTTAAATGTTGAAGCCAGATGGGGGAAGTTATTTTCCGTACCTATGCTGCACATTACTGTTCCAGAGCAATATGTAAAAGATGTATTAGAAGTAACTGATAAAATTATTGCGGATCCAGACGCCATTGATCATTCTTCTCAACTCGCTGGAAAAATATATAAAGGCAAACAATTATCTGTCCCTTTAAACTACAATAAAAAAGTAATAAATTTCCAAAACTTTACCCAAAAATGTTGCGAAGCATATGTAAAAGAAGTAAGAGAGTATGATTCCAATGCTAGTCGCATATGGAAAGAATTCACTCTAAACATTATGGATATATGGGTAGTATCACAGTACGAAGGAGATTACAACCCACCCCATACACATGGAGGATTACTTTCCGGTATTTTATATTTAAAAGTTCCAGAACAAATTAATGAAAAATCTGAACCTAGTGGTTGGCTGGCTTTAAATGGCTGGCTTCCTTATAGACCAGAATCTCTACAGATAAAAATGAATGAAATGATTCTACCAAAAGTTGCAGATTTTTATATCTTTCCTTCTTGGCAATCTCATGAAGTGTTTCCTTTCAAAGGAAAAGGAGAACGCAGATCTTTATCTTTTAATTTATCAGGAGAACCGAAAGGAGCATTCTTTAAAAATAAATAATGAAATTTATCTTATTGACTTGGGTCGGAATGAATATGTATTATGTAGATACCTACTCTAATGTAGAAGAATGTATCAGTAAGGCAGAATTATTGTTTAAAGGACATAGATCAGAATATATGTGCATTCCAGAAAAAAATATTTTGAATGGACAAAGAATTGTAAAGGGTATATTTGATAAAAGTATGTTAATAAAAAAAAAATGAATAATAAACTTGAAAATACAAGCTATGTTCATCCAAAAACTTTATCTGTTTCTTGTGATGGTGATATGACAAGTAGTATAGACGGACACCCCAGAGTTTACATGAGTTTTTCAAATAAAAAATCAAGAGCTCTAACAAAAGACATTAGCCAAGTCCAATGCGATTATTGTGGTAAAAAATTTATCCGAAAACAATGAAAAAAATAATAAGGATATTAACAAAATATTTTATAAATAAATCAATAATAGATATTTGGTTTCCAAGTAAGAAGAAAAAGAACTATTATTTTACAAAGAAAAGAAGAAAGTTATATGAAAAAAGGAATGTTTATAGATGAAAATATTAATAACCATATTATTCCTTACCCTAATACTAGCAAGTTGCTCCGGTTACACAGCAGTATCATTGTCCACGAATATTGTTACATATACCACTACAGGTAAAACAAATTCTGATCATGTCATTTCAATGTTATTACAAAAAGACTGTAAAATGTTTCGAGTGATTGAAGATAAAAGAGTGTGCGTAGCTAAATGACAATAAAATTAAAAAATATAAGTGATACTATTTCAAAAGCATATGATATCAATCCAAAATTTGCAGAAGATATGAACAGAACATTAGAGAGTTATGCAGAATATTATTATAAAATTTTTATACAAGAATGGTTACCCAAAGACAAGAAAAAAAATAAAATACAAAAAGTAAAAACTTGAAACCAAAACAAAATAAGTATATCATTTAATTCTATTTGAAAATATATCAAAAATAATGGAGGGTATAACTACAAATGATTGATTGGATTAAAAATGAAGCAGAAGAACTCAAAGATTGGGTAGTCAGCGGAACTGTTGTTGATGTTAAAGTCTGGTGGGTTATTGCAGCTTGGGTAACTTGGAAATACGTTTTAGGTTAATCTTATGGGCTCAATAAAAAGTATATGGAACTGTATTACATGCAGTTGTAAATATCCATGCACATGTAGTGCTTTTTGTCGCATCATTAATTATAAAATATTAGGACTTATCCGTGTGAAATGGATTGCATTAGCCCTAATCTGGATTTGCTTAATACGAATCCTATAGTGAAATGGCAGAACAAGCACAAAGGAAGAAGAAAACGAGGCAGTGCGTGGCGAAGAGCTCGGAGACGATTAAAAAGAAGAAAAAAATAAAAAAACCCACAAAAAAACAATTAGAAAAAATGAGTTTAACAGATCTTGTTAAAAAGGTTTTGAACAAAATGTCCAATGGAGCAAAAAAATAATGGAAGATTGTACTCAAGACTCTAATATTTTATTTTGCATACGCACCGGTCATATGTGGGGGGTAATTTTCTTCTGGCTTGTGATTGAAATTTGGATAAGAATAAAAAAATGAAAGAAGTGTGTAAACTATGCTTCGGCTCGGGTCATTTACTTTATTCGGTAACACCACCAAAAGTGTGTCCTAAGTGTAAAGGGAAAGGTGTTGTTAAAATTAGAAAAGATAGTAATTTAATACCCATGATAACTAAAATATTCTATTGGCTTAGGCTTCTTGGAATAGCTGTTTTTATACTATTACTATTAGCATTATTCTATGTAAAGATGTTTGTAAATTAGGTGGATCACTTTTCTTTAATGTTATGGATCTTATTAGTTATAATTTATATTGTTTATTTTCAAAAATGACCGGAGAACTTACTATATTTTTACTCGTATTAGGTGCCGTTTTTGGCTATATTTTACACCTGGCACTTACAAAATGACTTTAAAATGGCAAAAAAATCAAAGCAGCGTGTAAAACTCACTCTAGAAGATACCCACCGAAAAATAATAGATGAGACTGGAAAAGAAGTAACTCTTTATCCTGTTCTTATTATCTACAAACACCCAAAAACAAAAAAAACTCGAAAACTACTTGGAGCTAAAATTGGTAGTAAAGATGGCAAAACATTAATAAATGATAGAGGAGAATATGTCCCATACAAAAAAAGTGGATATGTGGATAAAAAATCTCTACATTTAAAGATGTTGTATGGCTAATGCTTTTAAACTATACACTTCTAGGAGGGTGCTGAAACCAATATGCCAGATAAAAGGCTGCAGCAACCCTTCTAAAGTTAAAGAAAGTTGCAAAACAAGAAATGGTGATTTTATCAGGCACAGATTCTATAGGCTGTGCTACACATGCTTAGGAACAATACCCAGAGAAAAACAATTATTACCTGAACTTTTTAAAAACACAAAATGTGCAAGTTGTGGATTGGATGCAAAAACACTAGGACCAGAGGGTATGTGTGCTATGGAAACAGATCATATTGACGGTAATTCAAACAACAACAACACAAAAAATCTGCAGCAACTCTGTAGCAACTGCCACCAATTAAAAACACAAACAGAAAAAGACTGGCTAAAAAACTTGAGAGGTAATTATCAAATAACATCGAAAAGACAACGAGGATACAGAGCAAAAAAAACTTGATTATAGTTTTTATTGTCCTAAAATAATGGGATATGATAAAATATAATATTATTTATGCCGACCCACCTTGGACTTACAAAGTTTGGACTGCAAAAGGTGGACATAAATCAGCTTCAGCTCATTATCAAACTATGAGTTTGGAAGATATAAAAAAACTTCCTGTAGAAAGCATAGCCGCAGATAATTCTATTTTATTTATGTGGGCAACATACCCTAACTTATTAGAGGCTTTTGAAGTAATTAAATCTTGGGGTTTTACTTATAAAACTGTTGGATTTACTTGGATGAAAATGTACAGCAACGGAAAGCCTGTATGTGGTCTTGGATATTGGACAAGGGCAAATGCAGAGATATGTTTGCTTGCAACCAGAGGAAAGCCTAAAAGAATTAATAAAGGAGTTTATCAGGCGATTCTTGCACCACAGAGAAAACATTCTCAAAAACCAGATGAAATAAGAGACAGGATTGTGACTCTTATGGGTGACTTACCTAGAGTAGAACTTTTTGCTAGAGAAAAAACAAAAGGTTGGGATGTTTGGGGTAATGAAGTAGACAATATTATTCCATTTAATACAGAAAATTTAAAACCGTGTGATACAGAATGAAAAAACTTAGAATATTAGATTTATTTTCAGGTATGGGAGGTTTCAGTTTCGGATTGGAAGGTACAGGCGGCTTTGAAACTGTAGCTTTCTGTGAAATTGAGCCTTACTGCCATAAAGTCCTGAAGAAAAATTTTCCAAAAATACCTATTTTTAATGATATAAAGGAGGTTACTTATGAAGAACTCAAAGCAAAAGGACTTGTTCCCATCGACATTATTGTCGGAGGATACCCTTGCCAACCTTTCTCCGTCGCAGGCAGAAAAAGAGGTGAAAAAGATCCAAGACATCTCTGGCCGGAAATGTTTAGGCTTATCAAAGAAATCAAACCGACTTGGGTTATTGGAGAAAACGTTAGTGGACACATTAAACTCGGTCTCGACAATGTTATCAAAGACTTGGAGAGCGAAAGTTACTCCACAAGGACATTTAATATTTCAGCATCAAGCGTCGGCGCACTCCACCAAAGGCAAAGGTTATGGATTATTGCCTACAGCGACAAAAAGTGATGCTACTGTTGGTGGAATTATAGGCAAAGATGATAAGTTTAAGGTAACAAAGACTGGAACCTTAAGAAAGATTAATAGAAAAGGAATAGACGGCAGCATCGGTCTTGCGAGATATGCAAAGATGTGGCCTACTCCTACAGTATGCCGAGACAGTATGTATATAGATAAAAGTCCTAATAAACATAAAAGACATAGTAGAGGGTTAGCTAGTGAAGCAGAGCATAGAAAGATGTGGCCTAGTCCACGAGCCACGGACCATTTCCCAGGTATGGGTGATTATGTCAACGAAAATAAAACAGGTTATACAGTTACAAGAAAAAAGACAGGAAGGAAGTTCGGTGCGAAACTAGCCGATGCAGTGGACTATGAAGATAAAAAAACATGGCCTACTCCTACATCAACAGACGGACAAAGAGGGGATGCTTGGAACATTAAAGGCTGGAAAAAAAGGAAAGAAAAATGGGCGAAGAAAGGTGTTAACTTGCACAAACCTTTAGATGTCGCTGTAAAGCTGTGGCCTAGTCCTAAAGTATCAGATATGCACAATGCTCATATGAAAAAAGATGAAAAAGGAATTCCTCATGATGTAAAGAAAGGGAACCTAAGGGGAGCTGTCCTGTGGCCTACACCACGAGCCACGAAAAGAGCAGCATACAGTGAGAAACCAGCGCCTAGTATGATTAAGGGAAAACACGGTTGGTCAACAACGGCGGCAGTAACTGATTCTCTTTCAGACAACCCACATAGAAATTGGCCTACTCCATGCCACGGTGATGCTCATAAAAATACAAAGAAGTGGAGAGAGGGAAGACAAAACAGTTTAACTGCTCATGCAAACAAGTGGCCTACTCCTTCCAGAAGAGATTATAAAGGAGGCTATATTGGTGGAAGATTTAAAGACGGAAAACCTTACAACACGACTTTAGACACTGCAGCTCAGTACTCTGACAACAAGGATAAAAAGAAAAAAAGTGGTCAACTAAACCCAACTTGGGTGGAATGGCTTATGGGCTATCCGATTAATTATACTCTGCTTGATGTTCCTAACGATACGACTTATGAAGGAAATGTCTTGGAGCCTGGATATTGGAAAGTAGAACCCAATGTTCCGCGAATCGATGTTGATATACCTGAGCGAATAAAAAGACTTAAAGCTTTGGGGAACAGTATTGTGCCGCAAATAGCTTATAATATTGGGAAATCTATCCTTGATTCGTATGTCGTGAAGCTTCATCCAGAAGAAAAGTGTGGTGACTTATGATACAGGACCCACGAGCCACGGAACACGGTGCACGATGAGTAAATTATTGAAATTAATACCTTTAACTCTGCAAGTTGCTAATGACTTTGTAACCAAATACCACAGACACAACAAAAGATGTGTAGGCTGCAAATTTTGTTTAGGAGCCACTTACAACGGAGAATTAGTGGGAGTAGCTATAGTAGGTAGACCAGTTGCTAGAAAACTTGCTGATCCATTAGTAATGGAGGTTAACAGAAATTGTGTATCTCCTGAAGCACCTAAGGGAACATGTAGTTTTTTATACTCAAGGTCTATGAAAGTATGGCAATCTATGGGTGGAAAGAAACTTATTACTTACACACTTGAAACCGAAAGTGGAGCTAGTTTAAGAGCAACTAATTTTAAACAAAAAGCTGTTACTCAGCCTTTTAAAAAAGGAACAGGTTGGACAACTAGAAAAGGCAGAGAGTGGCAAAAAGTACAACTAATACCTAGAATTAGGTGGGAATGGAAAGTATGAAAAATTTTTATCATAATTGGTTTTGGGATTGGGTATCAAAGATACATAATAAATTTGGTAACTGGTTATGGGCTAAAAGATGGAGAAATTTTAATAGGGATAAAGATGACAAATAAAGTATGGAAACAAAGGGAAAGACAGGTGGCCAAGTTTTTTGGAACACACAGAACTCCTTTAAGTGGTGGTGCTTCCAGACACACAAGATCTGACACGCTGCATAAAAAGATTTTTGTAGAATGTAAGTACAGGAAAAAGCATGCAGTAATAAAATTATGGAACGAAACCAACGAAATGGCTAAAAAAGAGAAAAAAACACCTGTTGTAGCCTTGTGTGAACACGGAAAGCCAGGTTTTTGGGTAATGATGCATAGTGCAGATTTAAAGAATATCGCTACATATATATGTAAACTTTTAGAAGACAATGATGATTCAAAATATCTTGAAAAAAAGTAATAAGTAATACATTTTAGTAATATATGTAGTAAATACACACATTTACATACTGATTCTACCTATTACTTTTAATATTACTTATTACTTCTCGATTCTTCTGGACTCTGAGTTTATGTGTAAATTTTTTAAAAGTTTATATATATAAAGAGAGAAAAAGTATGTTATATTTAAAATTATGCCACAAAAGAAACATTTAACTGCAAGACAATTGAAGTTTATTGATGAGTTGGTGGCTCGTGAACCACAACTTACACCTACTGAAGCGGCTATCAAAGCTGGATATTCAGTAAACCAGGCTTCACAAATTGCTAGTAGATTGCAAAGTCCTAAGTTATTTCCGTTAGTTGTTGAAGCATTGGAAAAAAGAAGATCTGAATATCAACGAAAATATGCGGCAACAAAGGGAAGTCATTTAAAACAACTGGATAGACTAAGAGAGATCGCCGTAGATAAAGGACAAATGGGTCCTGCAATCATGGCCGAATTCAGAAGAGGTCAGGTTGGAGGTTTATATATAGAACAGAAAATACAGCTTAGCGGATCTATCGATTCGCTGTCCAGGATCGAGGTTTTAAAGAGAATCGAAGAAATCAAGCAAAGACACCCAAAAATACTCACCAACATTGAAGTAGAAGAAATCAAAAAAGAGGCAAAAGGCGAAGAAATAAAAACACCACAGCTTCCTATGAAACTACCTGAAAACAAGGATAAAGACAAAGAAGAACTGCTTGTGAAAACCGATAAAAAACTGGTTGACAAGGGCTAGTTTAAGTATTAAATTTTTAGGATATGGTTTTTAAACATTTTAATTAAAGAATGGAGAAGGATAAAATTATGTCAGATTTAGATGTTTTAGGAATAGTCTTGAGAGCTAAGAATTTTGTGGTTCTTGAAGGGGAAGGTTTTGATGAGTTGAAAAAAAGCCATCTCAGGAATGACTTGGAAAAGCTCATTAATACAATCATGAAAGCAAGGGAAACAAAAGTGGTTGAAAAACGAATGGTAAATCACTTTGTTAATGTAATTGAAAAAACACTAGGCGAGCCTGAAATAGAAAAAGGTCGCATACAAAAGAAGGTGTTTAATTTTAAGAGGAGAGTAAAAAATGCGTAGTTTACTTATCTGTTTTCTATTTTTGTGCTCTTGCAGCAATGGGCAAAAAGAAGCAATTGTTAAAAAAGATATATCACTTGTGTCTTTTTCAGCCCAAAACCAACTAGATAAAAACCGGAACGCAATGGGGTGGATCGAAAAAGAAGGTGTTGTGCCTTATGATATTCACTGGGGTTGGAAGTGCAGTAATCAGGGGGATAAATCTTTTATTTGGTTTTCTCAAAAAAGTATTAGTGAACTAAAAAATGAAATAATTAATGTTTCAGAGGAGAAATGTTAAATGAAATTAAGGTGTACAGTTTGTTACGAAGAAATTGATAAATTATTATATTGGCAAGATCCAAAATTTCATCCTGATCAACTAACAGCTATATTTTTTTGTGGACCTGATTGTTCTTTAAAATATGAAGAAAAAAGAAAAACCATCACAGGATAGCCTTATGGAAGACATAAAAAAACTAAGTGACTATGTGTCAAAACATTGGGGTAAACCAGATTTCGACAGAGAAGTTGCTTACAAACTGTTTAAAACAGCTTATGCCAGCAAGAAGAATCGAAAAGCATTAATGATGGCTGTTGATTTTCAATATTATATGGCTAATTTTTTATTTTTGTTTAGAGATACAATTTTCAAGTGGATGGGGGAAAAACCAGTTTTTAAATCAGACGAATTTAAAGGCTTTATGGAAGAGTTGCTAGAAGGACAGACCTTAAAATCAGCTCTTGATACTTCTTCAGCTTTTGTATGGGCAGGTGTTTTGAGTGCTAGTATGATGTCAGATTATCGGAAAAAAGACGGAACAATTAATAAAGTGAAACTCAAGGCACACATGGATCAAGTTGTAGATATGGGCATTAGTTTTTGTTTGGATAAGTTTTTAAAAAGAGAAGCGGAACTAGCTAAGGAGAAAAACACAGTACATTAAAAAATGGAAAAAATAATTGTAAAAAATGAATTGAAACTAGCTTTAAAGCAGCAAATTAATTCTTTGTCCAGAGAGCTACAGAATGAAATTAATGAGCTATTGAGAAGTCCTGGTTTTGGGGAACTTGTAGGATTTTCAGGAAAACCTATGAATATGGATGAAGTCCAATTAAGTAAGGTAATTTTATTATGGTTATTAAAAGGATCAGTAGATAAAAGACTAGATTCTAAAAATGTGTTGGAGTTAGATAAGTATAGTGCAGTTATAGGTTATTTAGCTGGCTTTACGAAGAAAGATTAAAAAGTTTCTTTTTCCTTTGGGAAAAGTTGCGTTTATTATTAATAAATTTTAAGGGAGGTTTCCATGGAAACTGATCTGATGAAATACTCTGCTCTCGCAGACGGAGATGATGAGGGTGGAGACGACGATAAAGGAGACGCTGCTGAAGACGAAAACGGTGGTGATGATGCCGCCGATGAATCCGAAGGCGGAGACGCTGACTAATTAAGGAGATATATGGTAACGACCCGCGGTGAAGAAACCAGTGTTAAGGTGGAAGCCGCGGGAACTATTATGACAAACATCAAAGGCAAATATCATGTAAGAGATTCAGAAAATTCAGAAAAAAGAGATTGTCTGCGTTGTGGAAAATTATTTTTAAGTGAGCATATAGGGAATAGACTTTGTTTCAAATGTGGAATGATAAATAAGCGCTTTTAAAGCAAATATCTAGCAAGGAAAAGCAAAACAGCTTCGTTGCTTTTTTGACCAATCATATAGAATAACCAATATAAAAACCCAGCCACCACCCCCATAGAGAGTTGCTCTAAACGGTACGTGAGCCGGGAACCCTGTTTCGCGGCGCAGAATCCCTTGAGAATCCTTCAAGAATCCTTAATCATCATTAACGGAACCAGCAGCGGCCAGGAAGGATCCAGGTCTCCTGGCCCTGGGAGCACGGAGCTTGGCTCGGTGTCCAAGAATCCCTTTAGAATCCCTAAGAATCCCTTAATCCTTTTTAATTAAATTGGGGAAGCGGCCAGGATCCAGTGGCCTGGAGATCACGGAGGGCCCAGTGTCCGAGAATCCCTTAAGAATCCCTGTAAAATCAATACCTTATGGCTGTTCGTGGGAAAAGGCGAAGCAGCTGGTGACCCTGGATCAGGGAGCTTGGTGTCCGAGAATCCCTTAAGAATCCCTGTGTTTTCAATAACTTAAGAAGAAAGCTGATGATGATCCAGGATCCTTCCAGCGCTGGTCCAGTGCACTGGGAAGTGCGAAAAAAAATTCGCTTGACTTTGGCTATAATAGTCCTAAATTATTAGGATAAGGAGGATTATTAACTATGCCTAATTGGACCCAAAACGAAGTTCAGATTTTTGGAGACCAACAGAAAATGGAGTTGTTTAAAAAATCTGTTGAATCTAAAGAGCTTAAATTTGACTTTGACTTAATCGTGCCTAAACCAAAAGTTCTGGAGAAAGTTGAATCTGTTATCATTGAAAAGAACAAGGAAAAAATAGAAGCCGAAAACATAAAAGGTGAAATGAAAAAAATTATGTTATCAGGCTCTCTTTCCGGTGATGAGGCAAAAACTTTTCCGAACAAGTGCTGGTATGAATGGTGTCTTCATAACTGGGGAACGAAATGGAATGCTTGCAGAGTTGAGTTATCCGAGTTTCCTGAGTATTTGGAATACAAATTTGAAACAGCTTGGGATGCACCTCGACCTGTTTTCGCGGCACTTTGGTTTCTTTGGCATTTGGATACGAAAATTATCTGGAAATGCCGACATGAAGATGATGGATATAAGGAGGAAACAACTTTGAATGTTAAAACTATAAATCCGATTCTTCATTCTTCTGAAGTTAGTCGTCAAGCTTTTTTACAAACCTTGTCTAGCAAAAGCAAGGGGGATAGAAGATAAATGAGATGGGTTTTTTTGCTTTTGTTTTGGAAACCCATTTTATTCCTGTTACTAGCCCTGATTTTTTATTTGACATTGTCTTAAAATTTTAGGATAATTAATTACGGCCTGCAGATTGCCACAGGATTCGGTTTGAAATTACCGGAAGTAATCAAGAGTTCCTAAAATCTGCATTTTGGTGCTCTTGAGTTTCTGTTCAATGTGCCCTCCAAGCCTAGTCCAAAAGTCTCGGAGCACCTACATTTAGATCCCTTTTTAAGCCCAGACATTTAAAAGTCTGGGCTTTGCTTTTGAGAATCCCTTAAGAATCCTAAAGCTATTTTAATTTGAATGTTATTGGATTTGTAGTTACCAGCGCCGCTTCGCCAGAGGAACTCGAAAAAAAATTTACACAGAAAGTTGGGGGTGCCATGATACCAAAGGTGTCCGATTCGCTTGTCAGTGAGCTTTATATTGATAAAATTTTTGTGAGAATCCCTTAAGAATCCTAAAGCTATTTTAATTTGACTATTGGTAGTTCATGAAGTTCCAGCGCTGCTTCGCCAGAGGAACTCGGTGGTTTTGAAAAAGAAAATTACACAGAAAGTTGGGGGTGCTGTGATATCAAAGCTGTCCGATTCGCTTGTCAGTGGGCTTTATATCGATGAAAATTCTTCGAGAATCCTTTGAGAATCCCTAAAGAATCCTAAAGCTATTTTAATTTAAATTAAAGCAGCGCTGGATCAAAGGCCTGTCAAAGGACCTGTTTTTGTTGCTAAATTACAACAACATTTAATTAAATAATAAAAGAATAATAAAAGAGTTTTTTTTGTGAAAATTACTATATAATAAATGTATCCTAATTATTTAGGATAAGCATAATTTTATTAAATTTTTCATAGGAAAAATAAATGAAAAATGCAATTAAAACTAAATCAGATTTTGTAACGAATCCAAAAGTTACAATTAAACTGAATATGTCTAAAGCTTTTATTAAGGATTATCTTAATAAAAGAAATCAAAAAAGAATTGCCTTAAAAGATTTTGGTGATTCTTCTCACTCAATCAAATATCAATTTGAATTAATGGTAGCTCAAGCAGTAGGAGCTAGACTCAAAATTGATTTTGATTCTAGTGGTAACCAAAAAGACTCAAAAGCTGAAATTCGTAAAGTTTGGAAATTGTTCAAAAAACAATGCCAAACTTTTACTTTATGTTTTAAAGGACAAAAGCAAGTTTTGGTTAGGGTTAAATCTATGCCAAAATTCAGCGAGTCAAAAGCAAGAACTCTATTGACTAAAAAACAAATAGAGTCTTGTATGTATCAAACTGATTTTATCGAGGTTCAAGATGAGTAAAACGAATTTTGATAATCTTAATCTTGCTGAATTGAAGAGAGAGCTCAAAGCTCTCTCTTCCGGTTTGGTTATTGATGCATTAATTGTTGAACTTTGGAAAGCAAGCAAAAACCCAAAGTATGAGTCAATGAATGGTTGTATTTTTGCAAAATTATTTCTAACAAATTTTGCGACTAAGTATGGACTCGGCATTGATAAACTTTTAGAAGACCAAACAGAATCGGAAAGGAGGAACTTATCAAATGAAACTACTAAAAAAATCAGATAAGCAAAAACTGATTGATAACCATAACAAACAAGATGGAACAAAAAGCTTTAAAGCTGTTGTTAAACTCTTCAACCCAAATGGAATCGGCACATGGTTTTTAAGTGAACTGAATCCAAAAGACAATATTGCTTTTGGTTTGTGTTGTTTACAATATGAAGAGTTGGGTTATGTTTCATTGGAAGAACTCAAGAGTCTTAAGACTCCTTTAGGTTTAGGCATTGAAAGAGATTTATATTTTAAACCAAACAAGAAGACTCTTGATGAGTGCCGAACTAAATTACATCCTTAAATCATACAACTAAAACATTAGAGTCGATTCGGAATTATCCGAGTCGGCTCTTGCGATTCGGAACTAGCGAATCGTCTAGGGTACCTTGACGACTCAACAAACTAGAGTCCGACTTTAAGACACCCTAACCCCCCTTATATTATTTTAACTTCAACATATATTGAATTGAAAACTGTATTTTAGATAGATAAAGACCTTCAAAATGATATATTGTCTATATGAAAGAAGTTTCTACTGACGACTTAAAAATATTATTAAAAGAATTATCTTATAAGATTGTTTCTGCTGCAGGGAATGATTATTTTACCTTTGTAAAAGAGATATGGCCAGAATTTATTGAGGGTTCCCATCATAGAATTTTTGCAGAAAAACTACAACAAGTGGCAGAAGGCAGGTTAAAAAGATTAATTGTGAATATGCCACCGAGGCACACGAAGTCTGAATTTGCGTCCTTTCTGTTTCCAGCATTTTTAATTGGCATGCGACCAGACTTAAAGATAATTCAAACAACACATACGGCAGAGTTAGCATATCGTTTTGGTCGTAAAATGAAGCATCTTATAGACAGTACAGAGTATAGAAGAATTTTTCCAAAAACAAAATTAAGAGTAGACAGTAAAGCCGCAGGTCGATGGGAAACGGACAACGGTGGGGAGTACTTTGCATCAGGTGTCGGAGGTGCAGTAACAGGTAGAGGTGCAGACTTAATGATTATTGACGATCCACATTCAGAACAAGATGCAATGTCAGAGTCAGCAATGGACAATGCCTATGAGTGGTATACATCTGGTCCACGACAAAGATTACAACCGGGAGGTTCGATAGTCGTGGTTATGACAAGATGGTCAACGAAGGATCTGACAGGTAAATTAATTAAGGCTCAAAAGGAACCTAAAGCGGACCAGTGGCACGTGGTCGAATTTCCGGCAATCATGCCAAGTAACAAACCAATGTGGCCGGAGTACTGGAAGATAGAGGAACTAGAACAGGTTAAGGCATCCCTTACTGCCGCTAAATGGAATGCACAATTTCAACAAAATCCAATTGCCGAAGAAGGTTCCATCATTAAGCGTGAGTGGTGGAAGAAATGGAAGAAAAAAGACATACCTGATCTGCAGTATGTCATACAGAGTTATGATACAGCCTACAGTAAGAAGGAAACAGCAGACTTTTCTGCTATCACTACTTGGGGAGTGTTCTTTCCTAATGAAGGACCCCCTGCCAACATTATACTGATGGGTATGAAAAAAGGCAGATGGGAGTTTCCTGAATTAAAAAAAATTGCAAAAGAACAGTATGATTATTGGGAACCGGAAACTATATTAGTAGAAGCGAAAGCATCAGGTTTGCCACTGACCCACGAACTACGGGCCACGGGCATACCAGTTGTTAACTTTACACCGAGCCGTGGAAATGATAAACATACTAGAGTAAACTCTGTAGCACCTTTATTTGAAAGTGGGATGGTATGGTGCCCAGACGAGAGGTGGACAGAAGAAGTTATAGAAGAATGTGCAGCATTTCCTTTTGGAGATAATGACGATTTAGTAGATTCAACTACGCAAGCTCTGATGAGATTTAGACAGGGAGGGTTTATCGAGCATCCAGATGATTACAAAGACGAACCAAGAGAACCAAAAGAAAGAGTTTATTACTAAGGTAGTTTATGTTAGTATCTTCTCTAGCTACGGTAATTGGGAAACTTTCAGAGTATCTAAAGAAGACTTTGATCTTGTTAGAGACGAAATGGATCGCCATGAATTAACCAAATGGTACACAGTTGCCTAAGTTAACGAGGGATTAAAGTGGTAAAAACAAACACAGAAGAAATACAAGCCAATATTACTGATGTAACAGATGAATACAGTGCTGTACTGAATAATATATATAAAGAATATCCAAAATTAAAAAAATATAATTGGAGAATAATTGAAAATCCAGAAGGATGGTCAAAGGATATGGGTCCTGTAGAGTTTCATCACCCAGGAGTAGATAATCCAGATGGTAGTGATAGACCTACAATCAATATACTTAACAAAGAATTATTAGATAAAAATTTAGAGTTAGGAAAAAAAGGAGCAAGGAACTACGGTAATTGGGACTTTAATCCAACCTATGAACAAG
>VTLG01004120.1_pt1 | contig 36673 bp, 23 predicted proteins | sample 4694571 | NCBI WGS metagenome assembly VTLG01 (sample SAMN12604809, study PRJNA352737) | marine metagenome | biome: ENVO:00000447; feature: ENVO:00000209|ENVO:00000569|ENVO:01000036; material: ENVO:00002151; isolation source: viral sequences binned using virsorter ...
CATCATTTAGAACAAATAAAGAATCTCCAACATACGCATCACTACCAGTTGTAGTAATTCCAGTAAATGTAGAAACACCAGAAATACTAAGGTCTGTACCTATAAATCTAGCAGCAGTAGCAACTCCTGTTATATTCCAGTTTCTTGCAACTGCTTCGTCATAAACAAGATCACCAGAAACATCTAAATCACCAGAAACTTCTACATCATTAAAGTATGAAGTTCCAGTAGTATTAATACCAGATATAGAAGCATCAGCTTCTCCAGGAACAAATAGATCTACACTAGTGTCCCACTTTAAGACATATCCATTTGTCTGAATACCTGCTCCAACATCAACATCTTCCATTCTAGCAAGGAAGACCTCACCACCTCCACCAAAGGTTGCTAATTGTTGCTGAACCCTATTAACAAATAATCTATAATGTTCTGATAATTGTTCAATCGTTACATATCGCTTATCTAAAGGTGTTAATGGGTCTGAATTATCTACATTGGGAGGAATATTTAAAAGACCTTCTGTAAGTAATTTGGTTTCCTTTTCATTAAACTTTTCAAGGACTTCTTCTAGGTGTTGGATTTTTCCAGTAAGTTCCTTATTCTTCTGCTCTAGTTCATTGACTTGTAGTTCCTCTACAAGATCTTTAAATTCACCTTTAAGTGTTGAAATTGCCTTGTCAACATGTTTTTCATTTACGGTAAAATTAATCTCTAATTCTTTGAACTGTTTAGATATAGTTTCTTCAAAAAGGTCTACATTTGACTTTAAATCAGTATGATACTTAGAAGTACTCGTATCTAAATTTTCCTGTATTTCAAGTATTTCATCTGAAAGACTGTTCTCTAATTTTGCAATTTTTGAGGCAAACTCCTTTAATTTCTCATCATCAGCAAGAACTTTATCATTAAACTCTTCATTAAACACCTCAGAAAGATTCTTTGAATCTTTAATCAAATGCTCTACTGTTGTAATCCTTTTAGATAAAATCTCTTCTATCTCACCACCTTTTTCATTAACTTCTTCCTGAATAGCAGTAAGACCTACATCTAAAGTAGAAATTTTCTGATCTAAAGTAGATATGTCCTCTTTTAATGCTTCAGAGACTTTTCCTAATTCTTTCTCAGCACTTAATTTAGATTCTGCTAAATTTGTCTTATATTGCTTTATACTCTTTGTTATATCTTTGATATTATCCTTATAATCTTCCTCTACAGACCCTAATACATCCTCAACTGATTTTTCAATCTCTTTAATTCTCTCTTCAGTTTTTACTTCTGTTTCAGCAAAGAATTTCTTATATTTGGGAAGTTCTTTAGTAAGTAAACTATTAACCTTACTACCAATACCCTGTACATCCTCTTTTATAGATGAAAGATTCTCTTCGTTAATTGCATCAACACCAGAAGCAATTTTAGCAATATCCCCATGAATAGACTCCTCTAATGTCCCAAAGGAAGATCTTATGTCTTCTTTAAAGTCAACAAATCTACTATCAACCCTTCTTTCAGAATCTACAATTAATCTCTTATATGAAGGTACTTCTTCACCTATAAATCCATTTACAGTTTCAGATAACTCAGCAAATTCCTTTTTTATTCCTAATAAAGTTTTAGAATTGACTGTTTTAACTTTATCTTGAACACTTCTTATTGATTCTTCTACAAATAACAAATGTGCTGTCATAGCACTATCAAGATCCTCTTTCTTAATAAGTTCTTGTATATCTCCTCTAATATCTTCTATACTTTCTGCTAAAGCATCTACCTTTTCAATATTTGCTTCAAAGGTATCAAACTTATTAGTAAAATCAGATATGGATTGAACATGATTTAAATTTGTCTTAAATGCATTAAAAGCTCCAGAAATAGTCTCTACCTTTTCGGGTGTAGCACTTTCCTTAACTTCATCTAAAGAAGTATTAGGTCTTAGTGTATAAAATTCTGAAGGCTTCTTGAGTGGCACCTAAAAATACTCCATCTACAATTATATTTATTTCACTCAGTTTTAGTCTTTTCTCCCTTAATCAATTTCGCCAAATCTGCAGTAGATCCAACAAATAAGGCATTATTAGTAACACTAGTAGGTCCTTGCTTTTCTTCAGCATTGACATCCTTCAATTTCTTCTGAAGATCCATTAATTTATCAGTCGCATCAGAGACACTTTTGATTAATTGACCAGCTACTTCATATGCTCTTGGCATTTCACTTTCTTGAGCTAATTCTAAAATACCATCAATAGCTTCTTGTCCCTTTTCAATTATACTATAAAGATTGCCTCTAGTATACTCATAATCTCTAGTAATTTCACTTTTTGTAAGTCTGTCTGGAGGTGGATTAACCCTTTCAATAGATTTAGTTTCTTCCTCTACTACTTCAGGAGTAATATTGAAAGTCTTATCTAATTTTTTATATTCTTGAGTCATTGTCATTCAACATTCCATCCTGTTACTGTACCATCAAATCCAAAATCATCTCCTTCTGGAATTAAATCAGCATCGGCAGATGTAATAGACTTAACAGGATCTCCTACTAAATGCGATCCAATAGTAGTACCATCCTTACCACGTTCAACAGTTAAATCATTACCATTTATAGCGGTAACATAAACTTCCTCTCCATCAATTTCATAGTAAGTACTTGTAGATATACTAGATGCATCATTAACTTTAACAACAACATCAGCAATGGCAACATCAGCAGCCAAGTTTGTAACAACTGTTCCTGTGTAACTCTTAACTGCTCTTGGAGTAACAGAGTAACGAACATCTCTTGCAACACTCTTAGAATCTCCAGAAATATATGTAACAGTAGCTTTTCTGATGATATCCTTGGTAGCAGATTGAACAGGACCAAATAGATAAGTCTTTGCAGTAAACCTCATAGTATAAAGAAGTACTCTTCTACTAGTAAAGTCCCCTTCATAATCATCCTGCATGGTAATATTTTCTAGGATAATAGGGACATCTCTCTTCTCTTTAATGCCAGAAACTAATTCTATAGTTAAATTATATTGTGGTTGAAAATAAGGTAAAATTTGTTCTGTAATTTGAAGTGCATCATCATTTAATTTACACATTAATGCAAGTTCAAATTGCATATTATAAGGAACAGGCATATATTGCTTCTTAGTCTCTGTCCCATCACTAGGATCTTTTACCACTATTTGCTGAGTAGTTGTAACCTTCCGTGAGGGGTCATAAGTTAATCCAGTAAACTCAAAAGACATCCTTGGTAAGGTAATTGCTGTACCTTTACTTAAGTCTGGAGATTGAGTTAAACGTGCAAGGAATTTTTGTGTAGGTCCATATGCCAAAGGAACCCTTATCTCTTGATTATCTGTCTTAACTGAAATACCATTAAACAGAGTACCAAACCCAATAATGGTTCTCCTCAAAATTTCGTTATAAAAATACTCAAACATTTTTAGATACCTGTTATATTATATTTATGGTGTACCAAATGGGTTAGCTTCTGTAAAGTCTAAAATAAGATCTGCTTGTGTCTCAATATTAGTATTATCAGCAAATCCGTCATCAAGTGGATCCTTATTAATAAGTCTTAGATCGTGTGTTGCTCCAGAAGATGAACCAGTTAAAGTCTCTCCAACTACGAAGGATCCAACAACTGATGCTACTTCTAATATATTTGTCGTAGAATTCCAAGTTCTTACTCTTGCCGTTGCACTGCTAGTTCCTCCAGTGACGGTTTCATTGAAGATGAAATCACCACTACCAGTAGATTCAGGATCATCAATAGTAACAGAAATTGGCAAGTCTCCCGTAGTATATCCAGAACCTGCATTAGTATATCTAACTTCGCTTACAGTTCCACCAGGAGTAATAATAGCAACACCAACAGCAGTTGTACCAACACCAGTATTTGTAAAGGCAAGAGGGGTATTGAAGGTAACTGTGGCCCTATCAGTAGAGAATCCACTACCAGCATTAGTAACAGTTACAACACCCAATGTTCCATCTGCTATAAAGGCAGTTCCAGCGAATCCAGATCCAGGTCCAGAAGCAACTGCAGTAACTGCTATTCCTGGATTCATCGTATACCCATAACCTGGATTTACAATATCAATACTCTGAATTGATTTCTCATTAGTTGCAATATTCTTATTACATGCTTGAATATCAATCATTTCTCCAACTGATCCAATACCAGTCACAGAATAGGTAGAAGTAACTCCGACTATTGGAGCAGATCCAAATCCTACATTAGGAGCATAAATGTATCCTCCACCTCTATTACTAATAGAAACCTTGTAAATACCACCTGTAGTTACAATACCAGAAGTATATGCCCATGCGGTTGAAGCAGTACCAATCATGGTAAAGGTCATAGTTGGTCCCAAGAGGGTACTTAGACCATCTTCACTAGTACCATCAACATCATCACCAGTCAACTCATCATCAATGGCATCAATACCAGTATCGATAACTTCGTCTTCGTAACGGAAGAGTTCGCATCTCAATTCATAGATATATTGCTTTTGTAGTTGATAAAAAGGCTTTTCATGCTCTACAAATTTAATTTCAAATAAACGATCTCCTAAAGGAAAATAAATGAGATCTCCTTCTTTTGGTCTTGTAGAAAGTTTAATATTCTCTTCATTTTTAATTAAAGGAGAAATATAGTCTTCAAATCTCTCTCTAGAAATAGTAAGAGTTATTTCATTAGTTGCCTGAATACCAAATTTAGATAACATCACTGGATTTTCAGCATATCCATCATAGGTATTAACATATGCTTCTAATGGATATGCATCATCAAATTTTGAACGAACAACTTCTCTTATAATAGTCTTTTCAGAAATATACTTACGAGGCATATAATGCACCTCGACACCATACATCTTCAACTGTTCGTTGATAAGATCCTGAACTAAACTTTGTTCAGAACGAGCTCCTTGTTGAAAGTATGAGTTAAGTACCATGATATTAGCCTATCATGTCTAATGGAGGAAGTTCATAAGTAGAAGACATTATTTCACGGATCCTTTCTAGATCTTTTTCTCCATCATCATAAATTTGTCTTCCATTTAATTCAACTCCTCCTGGTAGTTTAACTCCTTGGAATTTAAGTAAATTTTGTCCCCACTGCCTTTTCATAAGAGCAGTTACATAGGGTTTTAAGAATGAATCATTCCACACTCTACTATAGTCACTAGGATCCAATACCCGGAAACATTCCATAACTAAAAAATCATTTACAGTTACACTACTCCAATCAATATCCAAATATAACCTATCCATTCTTTTATTAAATCTTATTTGCTTTTCAGTAGTTAATGCAAATTGAATATCTTCAAGAAATGTTTTAACCATTGCATAACTAAGAATCTCTGTAGAACCCCAATAGTAAATATCATTCAAGAATAACTGATACTTAACACTAAACATGTTATTAGTAATAGTATTAGCACCGTCAAAATGAAATACTTTATAAACACCAACAATTGAAGGTGGTACTTGTAAATAATTACTATTTTCCGTCCAATCAAAATCTACCGCAACGGTGCTTATACCAGAAGAAGCTGGTGCTGTAGCAGTTGTCGTAACAATTCCAGCAGATCCTTTATCAGAACCTGGTTTAGCAGATGCTTGTCCCCTATCAATATCACCTTGAGTAATTTGATACTTTAAGAACATACGAGCACACCCGTCAAAGTGCCTCTCCTGGAAGAACTGGATGCCATCATCAATGATATCCTCACATTGTTCATCTGCCAGGTTAATTTCCAGTACAGGCGCTCCTAGCTGCCTTAGACAGTACTGTTTGAATTCGGATCGACTTGATGGTGTTGACATTTAGACACTTATCCTTGCTTATATTTATGGTGCAGAGGAAATACCTGAATAAACGAGAATATTACCATTGACCATATTGTAAATAGATGCTCCGGTACTAACTAAAATATTATACAAATATCTTCCTTGTGAAAGAGTTGATGTATCAGTAGAACCCATCGACAATGAAATTTTACCAGCACTAGTATCAACCCCTACCACAAAAGTACCTGCTGGGACTGTTGTTGCTGCTACTCCAGCACCTTTTTGAACTTGAGAAGATCCTGTCCAATCAGCACTATCAGAATAAAGAGGATATGCTGCATCCGAAGTATTAACTATAGTAAATATAGCACTAAAATCTGTACCACCATAAATGGTCAAATTTGATGCAACGGGAACACCAGCAGACGGATCAAATGTTATCTTTTTAGTTGCCATTGACTAACTCCTTAAGTAGAGATTTAATTTCACTTATTTCACTTTTTAAGTTAGCAAGGTCTTCCTCCATATTGTCAACTTTCGCATTCTTTACTCTTTTTGCCTCACGACCAGCAATATAATGCTGATAATCATGATCATTTACATTAACTATTGAATTTGTCTTTGGATCTCTTGCAAGATCTCCATGCCCTTTTACACTATACATATCAAGCTAATGCAACTACCCTTAGATCTCTAATTCTTGGTACATAGACCTGACTATTAGAAGTCATAACGAGTTTAACTCTATAATGTCTAAATGTGGGCAATCTATCTATGGTAAAGGTATATTCCTTAAACTGTAGTGAAGGAGCATTAAATCCGTAAGCATTTGACTTCGGAACCAATTTATCAGATTGTCCGTTATTATTATTAGAATTGATTATTAGACCCCTTACATTAAGATTACTATATCCAGGGAATGGGGTAAAGATTGGTTCAAATCCATCTCTGTCACTAATCGCATAGAATGCTCTAATGTCAGAATCTAAATGAATATGTGCATCTACTGTTATTTTAATAGAAGTAGCACCATTCTCCAAATTAATTTCCTTAGTAACATATTGACAAGCAGTAGGATCAGTATCAAGACCATTTACTCTCTTATCAGTTGCATAATTTGTAATTACATTATTAACTCTATTTGAAGTAGTAATAACACTACATCTTTGAGCATCAATTACTGGACTTACACGACTATCAGAAGTATTAAGGAAACATCTTAATTGTAATGATTTTTCTCCAGGAAGAGCAGACAAATTAGCAGCTGCATTAACCTTAGATGCAATTGTTCTAGGAGTAGTAAGATAATTTGTCTGATTCAAAGATACTGGTTCAAACCCATTGTTAATCCAAGGAATTTCTGCTGCAACACCACTAAGACCTTTAGCAGTAGTAGTCCTTAGTTCTGCACTCATTGAAGTACCAGCAACCGTCATACTATGTACAAGTGGTCTAATAAGCTCAAAAGGCATATTTTGAGATGCTCTTATCCTATATCCACCAGTAGATTTATTACTATTCAAGAATAATTGAGGATATCCTACATCATTACTTCTGTCATCATTAGCATCATTATCATCCCACTTAGTAGACATATCCAATTTAATATGATAAGAATCATAAGTAATTGGGTTATCAATAGTAGTGACATCACTTAGAGCATGAGTTTTATTAATTCTTGCCAGATTAACTCCACCAAGTTCATACTTAAAGACTGGAGTTCCAACAGGATAATTAACAGCAGGACCACTACCAGGAGTCGATGCTTCCCTTACAATATTTCCACCAATAAGATTACCAGATACTGAAGTATATTCAATAATTTCATTACCCATTCTTAGGAATCCTGTGTTAGTAGTTCCAACACCAACTCCTTCAAAAGTACTAAAGTCTGATGCATCATTAACTGATATGGTTCCAGTTTCCCCTAACTTATAAGCAACTGCAAGTTTTGTAGGCTTAATATCAGATTCTACACCAGAAAGATCAACTTGATTATCACTCCAATACATTCCATGGTTCTGATGGTTCACTTTAATATGAACACCATCTTTCTCAGTAACTCCAGTAATTGAAGTTATTTGTACATCTCCTCCATGTGAATTATTTAAAGTCTGAACTGAATCAGAACTATTAATATACATCACAGTCTTAGCAGAACCCACAACAAAATTACCCTGAACATTATTCAGAATTAGTTCACTTGTACCACCGACAGAAACAACAGTTAATTTTCCATCTCTTCCTTGGGTAGTAATGCCAAGAGTTGTGAATCCAACTACATCACCAACTTGATACCCAGAACCACCAGCATTTATTGTTGCTCCAGATGAAACAATACTTCCACTATTAATAGTAATATCAGCAGTTGCTCCTCTTCCGCTACCAGTAATGGCAATTAAATTAACTCCACTATAAGTAATCTGACCATCTGATGGAGAATATCCAAGACCAGTACGGGTAACTGAAAGACTGGTTACACTTCCTGCTACACCTGCTAAATTAGCAGTTGCTTGAGTTCCCATCTGGTAAACTACATTACCATCCCTAAGTCCACCATCTGCTACAGTAGTACCCAATCCAACTCTTATTTCTTTAGATATTATTGCTAAAGAATTAGGCATTAACTGAGGAATTTGATTATTTCCTTGGGTGAGATCTGGATTGTACATCTCTACAGATCCTGATTCTACGAAATCTGCTCTATAAAGAGTGAACTTAAGATCTTCCCATTGACTTGCTTCCCATGTAGAAGCATTTTGTGACTTAAAGAGTGACCCCAAATAAGGCTGGTTAGAAATAAACGTCTGAGTAATAAGATCTTGCTCACCAATTCTTGAAATATAAACACTATATTTTGTTGAGTTTGATGCTAAAGCAATTGCATACTCTTTTCCTGGTTCACAATAAACAGGTGAACCAAATTCGATGGTAGTAGCAACAGATCCATCACTAGATGTTTCAATATCATCAGGAGATAATACTTGCTCAGAGAAAGGCAGAATATGTTGAGTAGGGAATCCATTCTCCATAGTCCTTATCTGGAACACGCATGGAATATCATTATCATCCTTAGAACGGAAAAATACATCACATTTAGTCAAATAGACCCCAGTTTCATCTTCGACCAAGAAGGATTGTGCTAGAGGGTCATACCAACCAATTTGAACTTGTTGAGATGTCCGATTAAGTACTCTAGCGGAAATAACTTCTCCATCAAGAACTTCTGAAACATTCCTTTCTTGGAATTCTTGTTTTTGTTCAATTCTTGCATTTCTAATTGCAATAATATTCTCTTGTACTGTCTCAAGAGTTCCTGCTGCAGTATAAGATTCCTCCGCAACAGTTGTACAATTATCCTGATCATTATTTGGATCATTTACCAAAGTAAATACCTTAGTACCTACTTCAAATCTTGGATAATCAATATTATTTGGATTAGGAATAAAGAAACTTCCATTTAAGTCTGCTGCTATATCAGAAATAAGTCTCAAGTCAGTAATAGTTGCTTCAGCACTAGAAGATACTCCTTTAAGAACCATCCCAGATTCTACCCAACCATAATAATCACCTTGTGCTTCCTGTGAAAGTGAATAGGTATCTACATTCAAAACATTCGAAGTAGAAGAATAAGAAGCCGACAATGGAGTTCCATCATAAGGATTCTCTGGATAAACTTTAGTGGGAACATTATATGGTCCCTTTTTATGATTAGATTGAGCAACTCTAAAGACTATTGTTGGAGTTGCACCTTGAGTCCAAGGACCATCAGGATTAAGACCAATTGGTCTAAGATATCCTTTGACAACTTCCCCGACTTGGAATGCACCAGAAGTCATACTAATTTCAAGAAGTTTTGGTACGCAGAATCTTGTAATATCCTCACCATCAAAGAATCCATACATTCTGGTAAGGGGTTTCATTCTTTGAGAAACAAACTCAACATTCCTAGATCTACAATATGGAATCAAATCTCTACTTACTTCTCTATCACCAACAGAAGTTCTATCCCAATCCTCAGTAACAACAGTCCTTAATCCTGTACGTGATTCAATTCCCGTCCTTCTACCAGAAAGTACTGTTTCTTCTTGTGTAGTACTAACTCTTGTTCCAAATCCAGGTCTTGCACCGCCGCCAGGTTGACCTAACCAACCTACCCATTCACCACCTTCATGGACAGTTCTAATTCTTGTTGTTTCTACAACATCCGTACCAGTCCAATTAGTTTCCCAAGAATTCCAAATAGTAGGTGCAAATCCTGTTTGAGGATCTACATTCATAGTTCTAGCAGCTTCGTCCATTGTCTGCTGGTAATCACCTTCAATCTCAATGACTTTAGCTTCTAATCTTACAGTATCAGTCCATACATCAGATGCTGGTGTTAATTCAAGAGTTCCTTGCCAAAAACTAATTAAGAATGGTGTTACACTTTCAGATCGTGTACCAAAAGATTGCTTGATGTATTCTACTTCAGAATAATCTAGAGTTATAATATCACTTTTCTTTGCTACATTAATACCCTCAATGGAAGTGAAATTTAAATCATCCGTAGGATCTGTATTTGTTACAGGTCCAAACATTAAATCAACTGAAGTTGTAAAATGTTTTGGTCTTAACTGCTTATATTTTCTGTCAAGACTATTCTTATAACTACCAATTATTTGATTTTCTTGAGCTAAAAATCCAGTAAAGTTATCAACAAAGAAACCAGCTTTAAATCTGTTTAAACCATCAGCATCCGCAATGAACATATTAGCGGTAGTAGTTTCTAATGTAGATAATGCAGTATAATATTCAAGATTCTGAATTCTTTTATCCAATTTACGGATATCAACCATTCGATATCTCTTATGATCAAGATACTTAAGTGTTGCTTGTGATGGATAATAAAGATATGGTGGTAAAGTAATTTCAGCAATTTCTAAAGCATCATCAACCGGACTTGGTTTCTCAGGTCTTTCAGAAGGAGTTCCATACATTATTTGGAATTTACCATCTTTTGTTACAAAAATTCTATCAATTCTTCCAAGATAATTTGAATAATTAATTTGAATGGTTTCATCGGATGCTAAAACATTTCCTGCAGACTGTCCTGCTGCATTAAATGACCTACCATAGAATTCTAATGGAGACCGACTACTTTCTGCAACAGTATAATCAGACACTCTAGGTCTAATATCTAATATATCAGCATTAAAGACATTATTAACATCTTTAATCTCAGTAGCATAATTAAAATTATCATACGAATTTACAGTTGTTATGTCTCCGGTATCTGTAGATGCATAATATGCACTCATAAAGTATACTTTAAGTTGCTTTACAGGAGATCCAAGCTCATTTTTTCTCTTTAATGTTCCATAATTATAATAAGTACCTTGTTGTCCAGTATTAAATGTATATTCAGAAGATATATCAAAACTAGGAGTATCTAATGTAGTAACTGATCCCTCTACGTTAGATTCTTGGAATGCAACAACTTCACCTTCTTTAAAGGTAATATCATTTTTGTAGATATAAACAATTTGAGAAGATGAATTAGAAACTTTTTCAGCTACAATTGCTACAGCACCTGTAACTTGTCCTATCATTAATTCCCCAATTATTAACTCTGCAGTTGTTGTTGAAGCACTAGTAAGTGAAGAAAGAATCATCTTAGGTGCAGATGCAGCTCCTGTATCTGCAGATTCAAAGATTCCATGAATTTCAATAATATCGGGAACATTTAATGATATCGTCCTATCCTGAACTCTAGTTCCATACGGATATAATCCAGTACCATAATCTAATCCATCATTAAAAGTTGTTGTTCCGATACCAGATCCTGGAGTATCTGATTTGCTAACAATTAGAGAATTAACTCTATTCTTTAATTTTTCTTTTGCTTTTGGTTTTAATTTTTCAACCGTTGCAACAAGAGTAGCACCAACATCATTAGCACCTAAATTATAAATCTGCAAAGAAGTTCCATCAGTAATAATTAAATCACCATCAGTTAATGATTCTGTTTGACCATCAGATCTAATTAAAGTATATCTCTCTTCATCAAAATTTAAGAAAGTTTCACTTGATCCACAGGAAACTGCACTTGCTAATTTATTATCTGTAATATTAACAGTGAATGTTTTTCTAATAGTAATAGAAGCATCTGTCAAATCAACATTAGAAGTACTAGTCTTTGGAAGTACTGTATATAAAGTATCGTCTGAAGATGTTTGAAGTTGTGTTTCTAATATCTTTAAATCTTGTACTTCTGTACTCGCAGTACTCGTTGATAATCCACCATTAACAAATCCTGATACGGTAGTAACTCCTACAACCTCAACAGTATTAGCATTAACTGCCGTAACTCTTGCATATGTTGGATACTGTCCCATTGCAGGGTCATCCCAACAAAGAAGGTCATTAACTGTTGCAATACCAACAAAATTAGGATCAAAAGCAGTAATTGTTGCTATACCCCCCTGTAATGCTGCTCCAACCGTTGCTAATCCAACCTTATATTCAATTGCTTGCATTACATCAGCAGCAAATGTAGAAGCAGTTCCTACAGTCTTATCATTAGTTCCGTATATAGATTTTACATTCTTTAAATTCTCTGCAGTAATTGCTATTGCAACTCTACTTTCTGCATATTGTCCACCAAATCCATATCCCTTAAACTCAAGTCTTTCATTTTGAACAAAGGTTCCTTGTGTTTCATAAACAGTTATACCCATTCCAGAAGTAACAGAATCTTTCAGGAATGCAGTTGCACCACTTGCACCACCTATAATATAAACAGGAGTCTCAAGAGTAACTGCTGCATTAAGAGTAATATTAGTTACGGTTTGTACATCATAAAGAGAAATATCCCATTCATTTAAAGGTGGATTTGTTGAGTCATAAGATCCTGACTCTAATGCCATATCATAAACTCTGGCAACACCAATTTCATTACCTGCAACAGTTCTGCTGTTTACACCAACTCTTTGGTCTCTAAGACTTACAGTATAAGTATTACCAATTCCTACAGTAGGTGCTCCATATACATTATTTAATTTTATGGTTGGTCCAGTATTGTATATAATCTGCTGACCTTGAGTAGTATTAACTGTCCGGGGTTTTGGTGCATTTAAGAAAGTAGGATTTATTGATTCAACTTCATACCCTTTAACATAGGCTTTACCAGGAGACAATTTATATAATGCCAAATCCTCTGAAGGAGTTTCGCCAGAAGGAGTAAATTGATCTGCTTGATATATTCCCCTATTTCCTAAATTATCATTTAAAGAATTTAAAACAGTTATGTCAAATGGTGTAGTATAATAATTTCCTGATTCATCATGAGTTCTTCGTGCAAGAACAGCACCCCAATCTTTATGGAACTGAGCACCACTTAAAGTACCATTTTTACCTACTGATTTTAAAACTCCTGCATCAATTGATGCTAACTCTACAAAATTATCATCATCAAAATTATCTAATGATTTCTTAAAGAGTGAAGTAGTAATTTTTAATCTATCTGCACCAGGAGCAGCATAATTATTATATCCTTGTGAATTATCATTTAAACTCTCATCTAAATCAGCATTAATTATTTGTTCTTCTACATTTAAACCAACTCTATAACTAGGAGTGGCAGTATACTGATCTAAAATAAGGGTTTCTGTTTCTACCTGTACAAAATTACCACGAATAAAATATACACCTTCTGAAATATTAAAAGCAGATCCTGTTGCAGCTGCTTCATTTGAAATAGTTACAGCAAATGGACTTCCTGCAGCAATAGTACTATTTCCAAGTAATCCTGATGCAATAGTTACATTGCAAGTTAAATTTTCTCCATCAGAAAATACTTGAGTGGAATTATTATTTACGTTAGACTTTATATAATTGATATAAAGGGTAAGATTATTTCTTTCAGAATCTTCAGCAAGTAAAAGTTTATCAACAACAGCAGTTACACCAGAATCTTCACCAGTAATTTTTGTACCAATCAATTGGTCAGCATATGCAGATACAGGAATTCCTTGAAAATTATTTTGTAACTGAACACAAAAATATAACTGAGTATAACCAGTATTTCCAGGTATTACTTTTGCACCTTCTTTAAAAAAATGTTGTCCAAACTTTTCAATCTGATTTTGCAGTATAGATTGAAGGTTTGTTAATTCCCTTGCCTGTACCGGATAACCAGGCTTAAACAGTACTTTGTGAAAATCATCAGCTGGATCAAAGTCGTCAAAGTATGGGGATACATTTAGGTTCGTTTGCTGTGGCATAATACTTTAGAACTGCAAAATAACTTTGATATCTTCTTTTTGATTAGTAGACCTAGTTATAGAAGGTCTATTATCAACATAAACTATATTTCCTGAATATTTTTTAACTTCAGGATTAGCAACACCATTGGTAAAATCTTGACCAAGGTAATAGGTACGACTATTTATTACGGTTGAGAGACCTGTAAAGGACGTATCAATCGCCAAATTAGATCCACTGGTTGGAACAATAGTTAAATTTCCACCAGTTCCGGGTGAACTAGTAAATTCTTGCAGTTCATATCCGTAAGTAGGATTCGTTTGTGCTGTTCCAACTGTGTTGAATCCAGCCATAGTCCTATCTTGCCAGAATTTTAGTACTCCAGTATTAGTATCATAACTAACAACTCTACCAACTGCAGTGTTACCTGTAGATACGGTTTGAGTAATAAATGAATCACCGTCAAAAGCTGCTGTACTATAACCTGTTCCAGTTAATCTTAAAGCACCTAATGCAGTTGCCTTATCTGCAGATAAAAGTGCTCCACTAGTCGCCTTAGGATTTTCAACAACACCAACTCTTGCAACTTGGTTTCCTGTTATGAAATCAGGATTTTCAACATCATTCTCAATTCTTGAATATAAAAGAACGTTATATGCACCTAATTCTCTATAAATGTCTGCGCCATGTCCTCCAGGAGGGGATTGGATAACATTAAAAGTAGGTCTAGTAGTTCCCGTTGGAACTCCTCCTGCTTCTAAGTCAATATTTCCGTAAGTATAATTTTGTCCTTGATTAGAAACAGTTACGGTATCAACTTTCTGATCATTATTAACAACAATGGTACATTCTCCTCCAGTACCATCACCTTTAATAGGAACTTTAGTATAAGTACTATTTGCAGTTCCTAGTCCAACACCACGATCAGTAATAGTTACAATTTTAATTGAACCATCTACTGCATTATCTCTTACAGCAGCAGCATCTGAATTAGTATCCCAATCGAGAGGGACGGGAATAAAATCAGTAGACTCAAATTTTACAATATCACTTGGTTTAATTGTATAAAGATATTTCCAAATATAACCATCACCACTAGTACCAGCAACTTTTGGTTCTAAATCAGTAAAAGTAGGTTCATCTAGTGAAGGTTTGCCATTTGGGTTATCTGGATCCATTCCATTATGAAGACAAGCATACACCCTATAATCACTGTTCAAAACATAGTATGAAGCAGAATATAAATTTGTTGAACCAGATACCTTTGCAGTATTAGTACGACTATAATCACTACGATACATATCATATGTTGTTCCAGATGTCCAAACCCTTCTAGTAATTACTTGTCTAACATCTGAAGCATTGATTTTTTTCAATGCAATCATTGTATCCCAATAATCATCTTCTTCACTAAAACTATCTTTTGGTGAAGGAGGATTTGTATCCCAATCGGATTGAATATCAGAAGGATTAGGTAAACCAATAAAAGAATAATATGCGTTAGTTGCAGTACTTACTCCGGAAAGAAAGTTCTTTGCATTTAATATCCTAATCTGATCAGTTATGATTGCAGCCATTTTTTAGAACTTTTTATTTATTTATTAAGTATTTTATAATCATTAGATACCTACAGTACCAAATCCAAATCCACCATTCTTAGTAACATAAACTTTATAATTGTATAGAGATGCATTACCTGCACCATCATAATGAATAAAGAAGGAAATAAAGTCTACGGCATCTTTACCAGGTGATAACGTTACAGTACTAATTCCAGTATTTTGTAACAATCCAGTTCCAGGACTCCGACCTCTAGTTTGGATACCTGCTACTGCTGAACCATCCTCAATAGGAATAATTGTACAAGTAACACCAAATCCAACTGCACCTAAAGTATTGGCATATCCAGTACCACCACCATGTGCTGCTCCTTGAGTCGTAATAAGCGTTATAGTAGTGCCATTTGCAGCATCTCCTGGTACATTCTTAAACGACACAATGCCAATATTAGCTCCTCGTCCAGTTGCCCATACAGAAGGCATAGAATAGGTATAAACCGATGCTGCTTGAACATCCATCTCTAATACAACATTGTCAGAAGCATCAGTATAAGTAGTTGCTGCAGAAACCGTCTCATGCACTCCTTTAACTTTTAACGGTTCACTTGTCTCAAAAGCTCCACTATCATTTTGCCAAAGGAAAGTCTTGTTATTATTTGCAGTAGAAGAACTAGCATAGATCTCAATACCTGCTCCATCTGCAGTAGAATTAGATGCATTAGTAGTAGATGCAATACCTACAGTCTTATCTTCTATATCTAAAGTGGCAGTATTGATAATAGTTTGAGTTCCTTGAACCTCCAAATTACCACTAATCGTCAATGCACCACCAACCGTGGCATCATTTGAAACCGTTAAAGAATTTGAGACAGTAGCAGTCGTAGACGTTAATGTCGTGACAACACCCGTTACTGCATAGAAATTCCCACTGACATCCGCATTACCATTAACTTCTAGACCAGTAGAAGTAACGATCCCTGAAGCACTAAATCCTGTTAATGATAAATCACCAACAGTTGCAACACCACTAATTATAGCGCCAGATGGGAAAGTAGGTGCATCACCTGCTCTACCGGTATAATTATCCGCACGAACTCTTCCACCACTACCAGCAAGAACTCCTCCAACTCCAGTAGTTCCTATTCCAAGGATATCTGGTATGAAATCATCACCATCAGCAACAATTAAGTCATAAGTATCATCAACAGCAATAGTAGGATAGTTTGTAAAAGCAATCTGAGAAGATGCAGGAGGATCAACAGTAATAGTTGCACCAACACCTAATACAGCATCCACATAGTACATTTTATTCAATGCACTAGCAGTATCATCACTTAATGCAGTTCCCAATCCAGAGGGAACACTAAGCAATGTAGATCCATCACCATAATATTTTGTTGCACTTATAATACCTGTAGATGAATATGCTGTAATAGCAGCACCAATCATTACATCGCCATTAAATGTAGAACCACCAGATACAACAGCATCACTAAAACTACCAATTCCACTAAAAGTAGATGCAGTAACAACACCAGTAAAATTACCAGCACCAAGAACTGTTAAAGCGTCAGTAGGATTTGTGGTTCCAATACCAACATTAGAAAGTGTATTAATTCCAGTATTAACTTCTATCCAATTACCACCACTAAAACTTAAAGTACTTCCATCACCAAAATACTCATAAATCTCAGTAAAGTTGGCATTAATAATGTTACCACCCGTTCGAAGGGTGCTACCATCTCCTGCGTTAGCCGCGGTTCCCGTATTTAATCCTACGTATGCCATTTATTGAGACACTATTTTAAGTTATTTAGATGATTTGTCCATCATATGATTTAGATTTCAATGCCTTAGTACGTTGGACAATTGGAGTCGTACTTAAACCTGATATAGCATTTCGAGTCCATGCAGTATATTCATTTGATTCATTTCTATTAACAAGATTAATTTTACCCCAACTAAAGTCTGCAAGATAGAAAGAAGTTGTAAATGCACCACTCCATCCAGAACCTGCACCTTGACCAGCAGAAGCAAAATCTAAACTTTCACTACTAAATCCTGCTCTAGTAGAAGCAAACGTTATAGTAGATATACCAGCAATTTTTGCAGTAACTCTCCTAAACGTAGTGGTTCCAAGACCAACAACACCATCAGTTGTATGGTTAGCAACAGTATTTACCTGATAGATGTTATCAACAAAGTCTGTTCCAATACCAATAATATCACCAGTAATATCTAGGGATTTGAGAGTAGTGTCTGCAAATCCAACATAACTGTTTTTAATAACAAAGTAATCACCAGTACCAATACCACTTAAGGTAACAGCAGTTCCAACAATACTTGCATTCCTCATAAAGGAACCATATGGTATATGTATATCAAATATCAAACTCTTATCAATCGATGCTTCACCGCCCTCAGTACCAAATCCAACAATAATTCCATCATCTCCTAGATATGCACCAACTTCATCAGATTCAGTAACTGCTGTAGGTGGTGTAATAAGACATGTTGGTACATCTGTTTGTAAATACTCTGTTCCCCCAGTAAGAACTTCAACTCCAGTAACAATCCCAACAGCATTAATAAAGGATCTTCCTGTTGCTGTAGTTCCAACACCAGTCTGTCCAAATACTACACTTGGCGCAGCAGTATATCCACCACCACCATCAGTAACATCTACTGATGTAACTATTCCTGCTGTAGTTACAAGACAAGTTCCAATTGCACCAGTCTTAGTATCCTGAGAAACAATAGTAACATTATCCTGATAAGTAGCACGATTTGTGGCATTTGCCATTTCATTCTTAGGATCAAAGAATGGTCTTACACTATCAACATAGATTACAGTAGAACCAATTCCCACACTCTTAATAACATATGCAGCTGGATTAATTTGAGCATTATAGAGTTCTCTATCTTTTCCTATTGGTTCTTCATTAATAATCTTATCTTCAGTTTGGCGAGTCCAAACAACAGGTCTTAAAAGATCTTCATCTTGTGTATTTCCTGGACCAAAATATGGTACTGTTTCTACAGCATTTGTTGAAGTTACGGTAGAAACTCCTCTTACAGTTTCTTTTAAGTAATATGGTTCAGAACCATTTTCAATTGTTAAATCATCACCTTGCTTAACAGTTTCTAATATTTCTTTAGAAACAACATCAGCACTTCCACTTCCCTTATAGAAAAGAATCTTCGATGTATCTCCTACCTTAGGAGCTTCTGTCATTGTAATAAGACTACCGCCATCAAATTTATATCCCTTATTAGGAACTTGAAGAATATCATTAATAAAGACAAGAATAACTTGTTCAATATCAATTTTGGATCCTTTAGATGTTCTAATAGAAATTAGATTTCCATCTCTTCTTAATGGGAAAATTACAGTGCTACCATCAAATAAACTATTCCAATCATCAAGAGTTTCAAGTTCTCCGATTGACCATCCACTGAATTTATCAGTAAACTGTTCCTGAACAGTAAGTTGGAATTCATTATAATATGTACTAGTATTAGTAGGAATACCAGTTGTTCCACCATAAGGAATTGTCAATATTTCATCTTCACGATATCCACTTCCACTACAATTAATACTAAAGTCAATTACACTAGATCCTTGACCAACAACAATATCTACACTTGCATTAGTTCCAACTCCAGATACTCCATCAGAACTATACTCTAAAGGAATATTAGTATATGAGAGTGGAGCATCAATAACAACAAATGGTGGAACTGTTTGACTATATCCACCCTTAGAAATTGTAATTGCTACTCCTGTCAATGTACCATTAGATCCAATAGTAGCAGTACCAACCCATTGTGTATTAGGAGTGGTCAAACTTGTAGTTCCTACACCAACATTAACTGTTTGCCCAATACCAGATCTATATCCAGATCCACTATATCCAATACTGACTGACTGAACAGTACCTGCCGTAGAAACAACTGCTGTACCACCTGCAGCAACTAGTGGTTGATATCCATGACCTTCCGTAGATCCAAGGGATAAAATTACACCACCAATAGGAAGAGTTGATATATTAACATCAGTAGAAACAGAAGATGCGGTTCCAGTAAAGGTTACTGTTGTAACACCCGCTATCTCACCCAAGTCATAATTGGTAACAGGTCCTTGGAATACATCATTAATCAAAATTACAGCATTTTCAGATGCAATTCCAGTTGTATTACTACCACCAACTAATAGATCAAAACTCTTCGTTTCTGCATTAAATTGATGAGAAATATCATCAAAAATATTGTTATTATAATAAGTTTCGTTAGATGAATTTGTAATTCCCGAACGTAAGAATACTCTTCCATTAAAGTGAGACCCTGTAGATATTCCAGTCCAATCTCTAGAATCTGGTGGATTTGTAGTACTACTTAAAGGTGTATTTCCATATGGAGCTTCTGTGAAATTAAGTACATTATCAGTAATATTATAATTACCCTGAACTTTTGTTACTAATGCTCCAGTAGAATGTCCTGCAAGATTAGTTCCTAACCACTGTCTTCTAACTCTAAATCTGTTAGTACTACCGACACCAACAGAATCAATTCTCATAATTTCATCGTTAATCCTAATTAAATCTCCACCAGTAATAGAACTAATACCAGTAAGATAAAGAAGATCATCAGTAGTGTATACTTGATACGAAAGAGAGTGAGTTACTGCAGTAGCTACAACAGGTGATTGAATAATATTATCCAAACTCAATATAACTTTTGCATTTGGATTTGTAGAAACAAATCTATGAGAAGTACCAATACCAACACTGGTAAGGTCTACTGCTGTAGGTAGTCTCAATAAAGCTTTCTCAGCATTTTCTGCTATTTTAATTAAATCATCATTAACCTTAATAACAAATGCATGAGAAGGTAAGAGAGTTGTTGTTCCTACTCCAACAAATCCATCTGTTTCAGCAATTCCAACTGCACCAACAGTACCACTTCCCTCATGAACATACTTAATCTTTTCTCCAGTCTTAAAGAAGTGATTTGGAATTTTAATTGTGTTGGCAGTAAGATCTATTACATCAGTACTATCTCCCTCAAAACTTCTTTCAAAAATTCTTTCATTTTTATGCGTTAGCATAAATGCTTTCTTAAGAGAATTCTCAGTTCCTTCATACAGACCATACTCGGTCATTACTGACGAATTATTAAACGAAATATCATCTTTATCGTCATCAGTAACTTTTATTGCATTCATATACACATCAGCCTGAATTGCAATATCCGCAATAGGAGTGAATAATAATTGAACCGTAGCAACACCTGCAGTAGTGTCCGAGATCACTTTAGAACCAACTGTTCCTATTCCAGAAACTCCTACTTCACCATATTGGGTATGATAAGTATCACCTGTATCAAGATCAAGATCATAATCATCTATCATAAGTATCTCAGACATTTGATAATTACTATTAGAGGTATTTGTAATCTGAACTACAAAATATGCAGCATCATATCCATCTACAGTAGAAGAAGCTTGGGTGACATATTCTCCAATTACATTTGCAGTTGGAGATGAAGTAGATGCGATACTAGTTGGTGTTGACTTCAATCTTGCATGTTTTAAATCAATTGTTCCTTCCCCTCCAAGACTACCAGTTGCAGCAGTTGCAACTTGAACAGTATTAACAATTGCAGTTGTTCCTACCCCTGCTCTTGAGGTATTGGGGAACCAATCGACTTTTATATTACCACCAGAAAGATACGCAGAATAAGTTCCAAATCCAGGTAATGCAAGTGGGATATCAACATCGGTATTTAAATTACCATATTCCATCAACTCAACATTAGTTCCATCATGAATTATATTAAATTCATCAAACTCAAATTCACCACCACTCAGTTTTGTGCTATCGCCAGTAATATTAACTAATACTTTAGCAGAACGATATGAGCTAGCAATACTTACAATATTAGTTCCAGTTGTAGTTGCAGTAGCAACATTAGTACTAGTAGAATCTACTCTTGTAACTCCAAAACTAGTATTACCTACACTTAATAAATTATCATCTATTTGATAAGAAATACATGTAATATCATAATCATTTACTTTATACTGTATTGGATACCAAAGTAATCTTCCTTTAGTTCCAAGAATATTAGAATCAAATGATCCCATATTATAAACACTTTCTATTCTTCCATATTGATTCAAATATATTTGAGAATTGTTATGAACTAAATCAATAACCTGAAGTTGCCTTTGTCCCGTAAATCTTCTGTCTTTAATAAAAGCAAAATATTTTATTGCTCTTACTGTACCTAAATCAAATTCAGCTGCAATACTCCATGGAGTAGGTCTTGGATTACTATTGAATTGACTTGAGATATCATCAACATAAAGAACCCTATTACCTACTGATTCATCATAATCAAATAAAATTCTATTGGAAAATATTATTTCCGTTGAAAGTACTTTTGTTCCTACATTTAGAGAATTTTCTGTTACTAAATCAAAATCATGTACAGTATTTAAATTACCTACTCCAACTAAATCATTTACAATTTCATATGAAGTGACTTCAGTAGATAATCCAACAGTCATTGAATTCTCATTAATAGAATCCAATTGCATATCAGAGAATTTTATATATCCTAAAGAATGATTTAATGTACTTACAGCATCGTCCCAAGTATCCATTGATACCTTAGATCTCAATGAATATGAGAAATTCTGATAATAGAAACTATCTTGTATTCTCTGCATATTATAATTAACAACACCAGAATCAGTTTCCCATCCGTTTTCTACCTTAGAATAAGGACCTATTTTAACATCTGCATCGTAAGTCTTTACAGTAGAAGCAATTCCTCTAGTTCCTGAAGTATTACCTGTAATAACATCGGTAGGTTTAAATACATCCCCAGAAGATACTTTTAATAAACCAAGTTTGCTGTCCCATGACTCAACAATACCATTTTTATTATTTGAATCTACCTTTTCTCCATCAAGAAAATCATTTACTCCCAAATGTGGATCAAATATTGGGAAATACTTCTCTGGTATAATTCTTCCTACCGAATTAGTAGAATCAAACTGTCCAGGAGTTACCTCAGGATTTAAATCACTATAATAATCATAAAGACTAAAAGTAACAATTCCAAGACCACCAATATTATCATCAACTTCTGTTAATTCAAATAATTTATAATCATAATCTTCCGAATTATATCCTCTTGCCGTTGTCCCAACTCCAACACTAATATTTTCAATTAATACTTTATCCCCAACTGAGAATGGGAAAGAACCTTCAGTACTAAATCCAACTGCTAAAGTAATACTTACATCTTTAGTGGTAGTATTAAATCCTACAGTATGAATTCCTACACCATTAGTATTATTAACAGGAAGAATAGTTGGTGGAACATTACTAATTCCTTTAGATTCTCTAAGAATAGTTACAGTAGAATCTCCAAGTTTATATTCTAGTTTAATATCGGTATCTTGAATATTAGTTACGCCATCAAACACTAAAAGTGTTGGGGCTACTGCATATCCTCTACCAACTGAATTTATTCCAATAGATTCAATTTTTGCCAACTTATCTATTGTTATAATTTGAGGTAATAAAACACTTGGTCTTAATGTATTATCTGAAGGGAAATTGTATCCAATATCATTAATTTTGGATTTTTTAATTTTTCCTATAGTATTACTAGAAGCTTCAATAACAGCATTTTTACCATACCCTGATGTAATAGTAGTAATTCCTGGGAGAGCATAATAATTTTGTCCAGAATCAACTATATCAAATCTTGATATAGGTCCAAATGCTGTATCTGAAGAAGTTGTATACTCAAGAACAGAATCTGTAGATATATAAGATCCCTTTTCAGGCAAATCAAGTAGATTATAGGTAAATGAATTTGTTGCACCAACAGAAATGGTCCGTTTTCCATTATAACCACTTTCTGCAACTTGAATTTCATTTCCAGAAATAACACTATCATTTCTAGTAATTTGTTCTTTAACTGGAGGAAGTGTTCCTTCATACAAAGGATCAAGAGTGTAATATAGATCTTTAGGTATATTATTATTAACAACTAATGTAACTTTTGCATCAGAATCTACTCCTGCACTACCTGATCTTGTTACATTAAAATTAGAAGTAGTTTCATCAGTATCCCATACTTTTATAAGATTTTTATCATTATAGAAATTAAATTCAAAAGCAGCATAATTTGTACCTTGACTTATATAACCTAAAGATGAATCTGAAAGATCAAAAATAGCATTCTGATTTTTATATACTCTTACTGGTGGATTTACTGGATTAATAGATCCTGCAGAAGCACTAGTAATTCCAACAATAACTGGTTTTAATAATTCAGAATTATAAGAATTATCAGATAATTTTATTGTATTATCATCAATTTTTACAACATAATATAATCCATTATTCGAAAGACCCCCACATGGTGCAGATGCAGTATGAACAATCTTTTGTCCGGTGACTAAACCATGATTTGTAATACTAATAGCATTAGTTGTCGTATTTACACCACCAGAAACAAAATCTTTTGGATCAACAATAATTACTCTATTGTAATCATTATACTTAACCGTAAATGTAGTTGAAATATTTCCTGGACTTACATTAATATCTACAGTATCACCACTTTCCAATCCATGACTACTTCCTGTAGATACAGTTACAAGATTTCTACTAACTTTAGAAGTAATTGGAGTATAATTTGTTTTAAAACTATGCCAAGTACCAGTTCCGATACCAGAGAAGAATAATGTTGAAGAACTACTGAATGTAGTTGCAATACCAACTATACTATTACCTGCAGTATTCAGACCAACAACAACGGTAGCAATACCAATTAAATTATCACTCTGCTTATAAGCATAAAGAGTTTGACCATCAGTTAATGTAGATATACCACCACCACTATTTTGAACATCAAGACCCGCTCCTCTATTAGGAGAATAAGTTAATTGATCACCAGTTTCTAAACCATGATTTTCAATCCAAATTAATTTTGTTGGAATAAAGACTTGTGTTTTTGCTGCACCAATGGGATTGGGATAACCTGGATTTGAATAAAATTGAATTGTTGTACCAATACCAACACCAGAATCAGTTCCTAATGCAACAGATTCATTTGGATTAAAATAAATTTGAGTATTTACCTTACAATCATAAGTTGTATTAAATCCAGCATTTATAATTAATTTTCTTGGATTTTCATAAAGAATTGTAGTTACAGTATGTGCTGCACCTGCAGTACCTTCGACAGCTCTAAGTGCTCTTATTCTTGAAAATTCTGATTCAATATTTAAAACTTGAATTTTCTCTGAATTAATACTAAGAATATCATTTACCTTAATATGAGGATACTGAAGAAGACCATTTATATCAAAATAAGTAACTATTCCAGTTACTCCATCTGATCCAATACCAGTAGGAGCAGTTCCAACACCCGTTAATGAAAAAGTATCAGTTGTAATTCCTACTTTATAAGTTCCACCAATTTTTGAAGATGTTGTAGATAATCCAGAAACTGTAATTATATCATTCCTCTTATATTGATGAGGTTTAGTAGACCAAAGAATATATTCACCCTTTTGAGTTCCAGGATAAACTTCAACTCCAGTTATAGAACTTGTGGCAACACTTATGTTACTTAATGCTTTACCTTCTAACCAAGAAACACTAGCAGTAGCTCTATATCCTCTAGTGCCACTATTATCAAATACTACTTTATCACCAACTTGATAAAGATCACCTGCTGTAGTAATTCCTAGTGTATTAACCCCTCCAGGAGTTCCCAATTTAATATCAATAGTCTGTTTTAAATCATCCGGAATATAAACATATTCATATTCTAAATTACCTTCAATAAGGTTATAGAAATAAGTATTTCTAGACCATTTAGATTCATTTAATTCATATTGATCTTGATTAGAATAAGAACTAAAATTAAACTTATTAGGAGTTGATTTAAAATTCTCACCAATCAAATATGGGAATTTAGGTCTCTTATATCCAGCAAAAGGACCTGATGAATCTGCATTACCTTCTTCAATGGTTGCAAAATAAGCATATGTCCCATTTGGATATTCTGGAGTAATAGAGAACCTTCCATTATTCTCATCTAGTGTTGCTTGATCAGCAATTTTTGTATAAGTAAAATCTTCAATAAAGAATCCTACTGGGAATTGATTTTGAGGAGGTCTGCTTGCCTTTAAATTAACACTATACCCAGACTTCATTTGGGTAACTACTCCACCTGTCTGTGTGGAATATCCATATGGACCATAAATGGGATTACCATCATATGCCCAACCAATTATAGGAGAGTGATCACTTGATGCAACTTCTAAACTATTAACTCTTTGTAAATCACTCTGTCCATACAAAATATCCCCATCCTGATTAACCCCATATAATGCTTCTCTCAATTTACGAGGTGCATATAAATGAGAATACTGAAGTCCCCTGTCTATATTAAATTGATCAGCAATAATTCCATCATCTGTACTAAAATTATCAATATGCCTCTGGAATAGATTTAATCTCCAATTTTGTATATCTGCTCTAAATTCAGCACCTTCTCCAGGAACTAAAACATCAATACTAGTATTTGCATCAGTATATCCCTCTCCTTTTTCAATTACAGTAATAGATGTTATTGCATTACTTTCTATTACAGGAGTAAGTACGGCTCCTTGACCATCACCATTAATTATCAAATCTGGAGGAGAATTATAATTAGTTCCACCTTTTAAAACTAATACTTCTGAAATTACACCATCATTAATAATTGGTCTTAACTGTGCACCAGAACCAGCAACTAGAGTAACGTCGGGTTGTCTATCAAAATTAATAATCTCAGATGATCCATATCCAACACCATTTTTAGATACATGAACTGAATCTATATGACCTCTAATAATAGGTTGAACTCTACATTCAAAGGTATCTCCTTCAATTGATGAAATTCCAACTTTTCCTGTTATAGTAACTGTAATAGGTTGATAATTAAATGAATGAGTACCTACACCAACGGAAGTAAAGTCAATATATTGTTTTGTATCATAGAAAAATGTCTTTATAGTACTACCTGCTCCAATTTGAGATAATTTAAATCTATCTTTATTAATTTTTGTCAGATAATAATCAGATCCACTAGTAAGTCCACCAAGAGTAGTTCCTTCAGCAGTATATTGAACAATTTCACCAGAATCATATCCATGATTAGGAATTTGTATATAATCTATTGAAGTATTAATTCCACTTCCTGCTTCAGTAGGAGTACTTCTCTTTTTATTAGAATATCCAGATCCACTATTAATTACATTAATATTATCAACTATAAACTTTTTCTGAATTGCTCTAAATGACTGTTTTCCAATACCATGTGCAGTTAACCCAACAGTATTAATTCCTGCAATAGCCTCTGCTTCTGATGGATGAAGTGTGATTATACTATTACTTACATTAGAAACAAAATATTGTGAATGTGTTGCAATTCCGCCAATTGGAATTTGTCCATTAGTTTCATAAATTACCTTTTCAGCATTTCTGAATTTATGATAAGTATTAAATCCAATAGTATTATCAGTAAGGCTTACCCAAGAAGAAGTTTGTCCACCATGAATATTAGCATCTGCAAAAAAGTCTACTTCATGACTAATCAACTTCATATTTACATCAACAATTGCTCCTGAACCATTACCTCCATTAATGGTTATAGTGGGAGTTTCTTCATAATCAAATCCTGCATCAAGAATTCTAAGTTCAGATAAAGATCCCTCAACAGCAGCATATCCCGTAGCACCTGTTCCTACACTATCTTTAATGTGTAAGAGTGGTGGATTAATTACGTCATAATCAGATCCAGGACTACTAACTTCAATCTCCTCAACTTCACCATACTTAATAACATCACCTGCTTTATAATTTAAAACTTGTACACCGTTCACTAGAATCCCAGTAAATCCAGGATCAGTTATAATTACTTCTTCATTATCATCTTTAGGAGGAGCAACTTCTCTTAAAATATTTTGTGACTGTAAAGTCTTAAATCTAAAATCATATGGTTCTATTCTGTTATTGGTTACCGTAGTATCTTCTGTAAGAGTAACAAAAGTTTCATCAGAAATATTCGTTCTACTGGTTGCTAATTTTATTTTAGAATTATTAACTCTATAAACAAAATAAAGACCTTCAGTAGCTATACATTTTCCATCAATTATTCTAGTCTTTTCCTGACCAAAAGAATCAAAATAAGATTCGCTAATTCTTTCTGGAGAAAGATAAACAGCATCTCCGGTATAGAATCCATGATCTTCAGTTAATGGGTTAATTAAAAATTCTGATCCAGTAAATGTTCCAGAGAACGTAACGGTTTGTCCATATACATCAAGAGGTTGAGCATTATATGATGGAATAGAACTAGAAGCAACTAGATAATCATCTTCTTTCTTATATACATTTTGTACATTAGTAGAATAAATTGTAGACTCTGGGAAATTATTAGATTGTGTCTTTAAGACTAATCTCCTAATTGTATAAGTATTTTCTAGTTGATTAGTAAGCTCTCCTTGACCTTTAACTTCAATCGTTTTACTAGAGACAATTTTAAGTATTGTAGAAGTTTCTCTTTCATTTCCTGATAATATAATAGTTGCTAAATCACCTACTTTAAAGCAATGATCTACATTTAATTCAAGTTGATATGTCCAATCAGAACTATCAATTAAAGTTACATTCTTAACTTTATAAATTGGAGCAATATTATAGAACCAATTCTTTCCTTTAAAAGTATCGTCTGAAACACCTAAAGTTTTAAGTTGTGCAGTATCATCTTTTTCATAATTTAATGTATTATCAGCAGGTTCTAATTTTTCTAAAACTGAACTAATTCTTACTTTAATATTCTTAGTAACATCTAAATTAGAACTTCCATAAACATAGGTATTAATTCCAACAATTGATGCATTTAAAATTTTACTAGTAATATTAGAGCAATCAAAAAATTGAGTTGTATTTTTAGATGTATAAGAAACAACTCCTACATTCCCATCACTATAAGTACAATACAGTTCTCCACTTGTAGGGAATCCAACTGTAGAATCTACATCAAGATAAGTTGACCCTGAGGATACATTTCCAATTATTTTAGTCTTGGAATGGACTTTAAATTCACCATATACCGATCCCTCAACTCTAGCATCTCTATTATATCCAGCATCTATCCCAATTTTATAAAAAGTCTGCCCTATTCCAGTATCTCCAGTATTAATTGGCTCTACGTTAGTAATAGGAGCATATGCTTTTGTATAATTTCCGTATTGATAAGAATCTTGGAATAAAGTAGATCTTTCAAGATTGACTGGATTTCCTTCACCTATAATTGACTCAACAACATATTCTCTTGTAATTCTATAATTAGCATTTGATGGGGTAAAAAGAAAATCTCTAGGTTTAATAATCCTAACATCTTCATTATATAATGCCTTAAATAAAATCTCAAAAGATCTATCTGTACCTTTACTTAAATAAAAATCTTTTGATTGTTTTAAGAAAAGATCTTGATTTAAGTCATCATGTAACTTTCTATTCTCTAATCCCGGTAATATTTGATGTTTTGTTTTAAGTAGGAATTCCTTAAGGAACAAAGAACTTAAATTCTTTATCTCAGACCCCGCTATATGCTCCTTAGAGGTGCTTGTATTAAACTCTAGTACATCTGGACTATTTGATGTTTTATAAGACGTTATACCGCAAAATCCACGTATACATCCAGTAAAGCAAGTAGTTGCAGTTCCGGTGTATGTAATAATCTCATCATCAATTTTTATTAATCCATAAGAAGCAGGAAATCCATAAGTTCCTGCAGGATTTTTAACCATATCAACAGGAATAACATCAGTATAAGAATTGACAGAAGTGGATAATCCAACAGATTCTATTAGATTAGTTTGTTCTGAAACTTTTACATACTGATCAATATTTTGAATAAGATCAATAGGACCACCTTGATATTCCTGTCCTTGATAGTAAGAACTTAAAAAATCAGAAACTAAAGGAAACTCCGTCTTTGTAAAGTCAGGAAGTTGGTTCTGAACTATGTTACTGAATTGTATTCTCTTTTCTGCCATCTTAAGATCTTACTAAGTTCCCGTTTGCATAACTTGATGAGACAACATAATTAGATGCGGCTGGATCCAATCCTGATGAAATTTCATCGATGACCGTTTCAAAAGTACTTGTACTAATATCTAGTTGTAAATACAAGTCCTGCAATCCAATAACATCATTAGATACTGGACATACAGACAATTCAATAATAGTTTGACCATCCTTTATTTTTCCTGATATAACATTCACGGGATTAATTGTTATAATTCCTTTTTTATAATCAATAGTTCCAACATTTCGTCTAACAATTGTTGGTTCAGTCGAAGATGAAGTAGGAACAGTAAAGAAGAAAAGAGATCCAGTATTTCTATTGGTATTTGGAATATCAGAGATATAAACATCTTCTGTAACTCCACTTATTTTAAACCCAGAAGATTTGATATTATATCCACTCATACTCTTAATATGAAATTCATTACCAAAACCAATTTGATATTCAGCAAAAGCATTCAAAGAGACTCTTAAATCCCTTCTCATATTAACTGTTGTGATATTAGATGTTACTGCTTCATCACTCTGGTCAATAATATTTAAGAATTTACTATATTTAAATCTTGCACCATACTTATTCATTTCAGATGATTCAGAATATTTTAATGCATTATTTTGAACAATACTAGATACTGCTGCTCCATTTATTGCCAAATTACTATTATAATAGATTTTTGAAGTTACTTCAATGTACAAATACTTCAAATCAAGAATTTCTGGGACAATTCCTGCTACAGCATACTTTTTCAACTTAGTTCTAATGTTTTCTTTGATCAAGTTAGGTAAAAAATCACCTGTTCTTGGTTTTATACTAATAAAAACCTTTCCATATTGAGGTGGAATGAGTTCTTCACCTCCAAAAACAGAAATTGACTCTGTTTCAGGGTAAATTTTTGCTGGAATTAGTGTTTCATAGTCATTTGCACTTACTGCACGGTTTTGAGAAGCATAAATTCGTGGTGCAAACTTTTTAATTGAATCTACAGACTCAATAGTTTCACCACCTCGTGCAGAAATATCAGTAGTTATCAAAGATATGCCTGATGTTACAATATAACTGGCTCCATTTCGAGAATATGAAATAGTTCCCGAAAATTCAAAGTCATTTACGCCATTTGCACTATCTCCATCACATACAATATAATTTGCAGTGATAAAATTACCTTCTTCTAGTGCTTTTCCAAAAATACCATCACCAAATATCAATTGATACCTTTCATCTTCAACTTCTTGAAGATAAAAGACTTTAGAGGATGATTTTATGTCAAAAAGACTATCATGAGCAGTATATTGAACTTTTGTAGTAGATTGTTCAGTTCCTCTTACATTTACATTAATTAAAGCAGTGTCAATACCAGAATTAGGCAAAATAAACTTTGCATTTGGTGTTCTAGCACTATATGTGAAATTAGAAGTTAAAACAGACCCCTGATAAACAGTAATTTCATCAAAAGTAGCAATTCCTTCTACTACAGGGACTGTAATATCATTAACAATCGAAAAAATGAACGATTGGTTACCAAAAGCACCAGAACTAGAAGCAACGGGACCTGCACTAAGGGTTAATGACGAAGGAGTTGGAATAACATCAGTACAATCAACGAAAAAACTAATAGTTGCAGCAGCTGCTTTTCTTGATTTGGGAAGATATCCAATATTTCGCGCCAAAGAGACTACATTTTCTCTTAAAGTAGCACTATCAATAAAAACTTCGTTCGCAACCATATTGGCATTGTACGAAGTAATGTAAGTATTATATGCTAAAAGATCAACTATTGAAGAAAGGTTAGATCCTTCAAAGTCATAATCCGTAAAATCGGAATTTGCTTTAAGATATTCTTTAAGTGATGTTTTAACCTGATCAAAATCTAGGTCAGCGAAATTTACTAATGGCATTTATCTTGTTGATTGCAATGCGAATTGTAGCTCTTGTACGGGAACATCTGTTCCTATAATTTCATATATGAGTAATACGTCAAATTGATTATTATCAAATTCTGGAATTACTTCAACTTCGAGTAAATTTACTCTTGGTTCAAAGTTTTCAATTGATTCTGTAATTTCATCCTTAATTAGATTTGCGGTTATATCGTCCATATTCTCAAAAAGAGAAGCAGAGATACGACATCCAAAGTCTTCTTCAAAAAATTTCTCCCCAGGAAGAGTAAATACAATATTTCTTACAGAACGAGCAATTGCATTTTCATTTTTAAGCCCAATAAGATCAGCATTCAGTGGATTAGACTGAAAACTCATACTTATATCCTTAAAACCAGGACTAACTCTTTCGAGAGGCATTGAAATTTATAAATTTTAGTTATTTATTAAGGATTTATCACTAAAATTCTGCAGAGGGGATCATATCGTCATCATAGTCCAATCCTTCGTAAAAATCACTGTCTTCTTTACGCTCATAAAGGTCATTTTGGACTTTTCTATCGCTTTTTTTGGGTGTTGCTGCATCATTTGCGATTTCTCTAAGCATTTTTTGATGTTGATCGTTGGCCAGATTGTCTAAAAAGTCGTTCATTGCCCTATTTTACCGATATTTTCTATTTACACATAAAAAAAGGGCGATTTTTCGCCCTTTGAGTTATTTTCCTTGACCACGCGGTCTTTTTTTAGCACTATTTCGAGAACTCGCGGCATATTTTGTATGTTTTCCGTTTCCCTGACGAGTTTTCTTTGGAATTGTCTCCACAAATTGGGAAGATCCCCATGCTCCTTGCTTGGTTTTAACTGGCATCGATAATTTCCTCAAATATTAGGTCATTTGGATTAAAAGGCCATGCTAGTGGATCGCCTTCTGCCGAGAAAAAGCGATCAACATAGTCCTGTAGTTGTTCACTACACTGTTCAGCGGTTAATCTATCGTGTAGAATATTAGTTTTATACTTAATTCTGTATAACTTGGTCATGTATGTGGGTTATAACGATAAACTATCCATAATGAAACAATAGCAACTATAAGAAGTACTGCACCAATTGAATAAAACATATTAAATAATACGAGTTTTTTCGTGTCCTACTCTAATCCGAGGATCGCACCAGATTTCATAACCGTCTTCTTTTGCATCTAAGCAGAATGATACGTCTTCGCCGCACATATCTTGTACATTGCCTGATTCAAAGACTTGCATCTTTGGAGCAAACCATGGATATTCGAGTTTTTCGAAGACTCCCTTCTTAACAAGTAACCATCCAAATCCAGTATAGTCTACTGTAAAGGGCTTCTTACGCTTACTCATTGTTTCAACGGTCTCATGATTCATAACTCCGCCATTCTTGCGGAAGTCCTCTTCATCCAACCAGTGAGCAACAGAGGTAGTGCTACCATCTTCTGTGGCATACCATCCAGCAGCAATTGCACGATTCTCTAAGACTTCTTCATTAGCACTTCCATCTTCGTTAACAGAATCTGCAGGAACTGCTAGATCACATAATTGCCAGAACTTATTAGTGTCAAAGACAATATCTGAGTCAATCCACAGTTGATAATCATACTTAAGTTTTCCATCCCAAGGAATTTGCTCAGGACCACGTAATACATTAGCACCTAAACACTTACAACGTGCAAAGTTCACCATAGATGAATAATCCTGAGATATTTGGATAGACATACCATTCTGAACCATATCAAAGCATAACTGCACGAAGTTCTTCAGAAAGATGTAAGAACATCCACGTCCTGGAAGACAAAATACAATTGTCTTTCCTTTCATCCTTGCTTTAATCGCATCAATGTCCCATTCAGCTTTCTTTACTTTAGGAGCATTGGCTTTAACAGTAAATCCTTTTGCCATAGTTTCTTAATACCTTCAATTCAATTATACACTGATATATGTATAGTGTCAATTATTAGATTTCCATACTGATATTACCAGCAAGACTAATTCTTGGTGTTCTTTTCTTATGTTGTTCAACAAAATGTGAAGCATCAGATGGAAAGACTAATATGTCTCCTGCTTTACAATCGATGTTATGATTTAAACCAAAAGGATTATAATTATCAAGATTATTAACGTTTTTAAATGCAGTATATAAATTAGTTCTCGTCATCTCATAATTCGAATGAGAAAAACATAGAGAATTGTAATTATCAGTTAGATACCATATAAAAGATAGATCACAATTAGGATGATTATGAGTAACGTTATATTCTCCTTTACGTTGAACATTAATCCACCATTCCTTAAAGACAAACTTAGGAAAGAATTCTAGTTTCTTTTGTAATAACTTAAGATGAGGAATATTAAAGAAGTCTCTATTATAATCACTATGATATGTACCTATATTTGATTTTACAACACCCTTATCAGCTTTCTCTATAGTATATGCCCACTTTCGCATCTCCTCTATATCTGCTGCATCTTCTACTTTTGCTTTTATATGCCAAAGAGGTGTTGGAAATAAAATATGCGGATTAATGAGGGGATCATTATCCGTTGAGGATTCTTTATATTCGCCAAACATTAGTAAGAAGGATCTAAGTTATCATCAAAGGATCCACCACCACCGCCTTTATCTGCTGGAAGTCTCTCAAATGATAAGTCTTCTTCTCTATAGTCTGTTTTCATTAATCCGACCATTGCTTTGAGTTCTATCCATTTTGCTTCAAACTCTTCCTCTTTTAAACACGGATATATACATCTATCTTTCGCGTAGATATGATAAAGGGTCTCGTCACTCATTTTTTATGGGCGATTTTTTTATATATGAAAGGTAATAAGGTCTGGGAAAATTTTTGGCGTTTTTTTATATACAACTCGATCTGTCACCTCTGTAGACTAAGGGATCCAACTTTTTTAATATACGGGCAACGCGACGCGGCACGCTAACACACAAGGGCGCAAATCACTGCCAAAAGACTGTTAGAAACTCATAGCTCCACTAAGTGTTATAAACTCATCATAACATGCACTGTCTTAATTGTCAACAACTGTGTGATCACTAAGTTACACAAATTAATGCACAAAAAAGGACGAGAAAGTGTTACTAACTCGCCCTTACAGTTGTTTACACTTTACCTACTTAAATTATGACCATATTTGTGTTACTTAGAGCGGTGTAGATTGCACTTCAATTAGATCATCTAAAACAGCAAGGATTTCATTGCCATTGTTTGCATTATCTAGGAGAAAGTGTGCGAAGGTTTCTGATACAAACTGTGCGTCAGAGTTAGACATAATTAAGAGATCAAATTAGGTGTTCAGTTTGTGTAACTTTAGGGCAAACACATTCCACTATAAAACTGTTAATTAACGGGGTGTAATCATAGGCAGTTGAGTATCACACTACTAGAGCAATTTAGTGGTTCCCCCTTATTACCAACTGACGGGATTTGACAGGTCTTCGGTAACACTTTCCACGTGCTCATTATCCTGCAAATCTAACATTTTACGCCAGTCAATTTGATGCGGATTAAAGTCATCACTTACTGTAATATCTAACGTTATTCTATACCTTTCAGTTGTACGGTTGTAGTAAGAAACTGTCATCAGATTAGGGGGATGAGTGTTACATATAGTATTATAATCTATCTGTGGAAAACTGTCAATCAGTGTCAGTTATTTATAAGGGTTTTGTGATATTTTGTAACGGACGATTAAGGGTTACAAAGTATTACCGAGGGTCTTGTAATTTACGGGCGGTTCGTGTTATAATACGCTCGCTAAGATCACAAGGAAACTAACACTTATTCCACAAATTACAACACGTTTTTAACAACATTGTGGAAAACGTTTAAATCACTCATGTATATTTAATTTGCTATTTATTAGGGCAAAAATACATGAATTACAGAGTTTTCCACAGATAAGTATCATAAACTGTGGAAAACTTCGTTGTTACTTAGTGTCATTATCCTCCTTACTAGTTGTATCTAATTGGTCGATAATCTTGTCTAGTTTGTTGAATAAATCCCTACCTAATTCCTTCAAATTGTTTAACTGTTCTGGGATAGACATTGCACTATATTCGTTATACAATTCATCAAAGGATTTACGGTCATTAGTTGTTACTTTAGTCATGTTAATTGGTGGGGTTTCGTTGTTAGTCCAATTGGGATAATCGCCCTTACTATTATACCAGAAATCATCCCAATCTTTCTTTGAATTAGTAACATCTTTTATCATCTAATCGTCCTCCTCTTCAGTATCATATTCTATCATATCTGTCCAATCTTCGTTATCATCTAATTCGTCAACTTCTTCTTCTAAATCATACGGAAACTGTCTTAATTTAGCATCACATAGTGCACTCATCATTACATAAAATTGTTCACCAGATACAAAATGTTCATCACAAAAATGTTCACTTGTATCCTCAATCAGTTCTAATAGATTGACTGCTTGCTCTTGTAATCTTTGTTGTTGATTGTTCATGATGTTGGGTTAATCGTGAGAGCATTGGATAAGGAATAGGAGCGAATTTACCCCATGTCCATTGTTGATCAATAAGGATTTCTTTGTAGAGATCTTTATACTTAGGATCGGAATAATCGTTCATTTGATTGTTAGTAATTGTTGAGTGTTCTCCATGGGTTTGTTTTAACATAGTCTAATAAGTGTCCTCTTCTAATTGTTTTAATCTTCTTCACAGTTTTCACCTTGTTGATGTTACTTAGTACTGCAAATTGTGGTGGATTGTTTGACATTTTGTTAGAATAATGTGTGGGCATAAAAAAATAACTTAGAGAAGGGATTAACCCCTCACTAAGTTATCAAGAATTGTTTGATCTACAGTCTTGGCAGTAACACCTTCTAACCACTTATTGATGTGCCTAGATGTTGTTGTGCTCCACTTAGTTGCTGTCCTTATGTAATCATAATTAGGCAACTTTGCGGCAACTGGTGTTTTGTAACTGAAGAAAACTTCTGTGCCGTCATTGAGATTTAGTTGAGTCTGATTGGCGGCGAT
>VTLG01005832.1_pt1 | contig 36671 bp, 45 predicted proteins | sample 4694571 | NCBI WGS metagenome assembly VTLG01 (sample SAMN12604809, study PRJNA352737) | marine metagenome | biome: ENVO:00000447; feature: ENVO:00000209|ENVO:00000569|ENVO:01000036; material: ENVO:00002151; isolation source: viral sequences binned using virsorter ...
GTTAACCTCTGTATCGGCAGAAGAGAAATCAAGATTAATGGGTGTTATAATTGCATCATGCCTCAGTCTTGATATAATGAAACTTATAGCCAAGGCAGATGAAACATCTAAAACAGCATCCACATCATTATTCAAGAAATACTCCATGATGGGTGTATGCGGAAGATACCCCACACCAAGAATTGCACCTCTTGAAAAACTGGAAATGACGTACAAGGATCATGCAGGTGTCAAGTCGGAAATCTGGAAGCTGGAAGGTATGAATATGTGGAGTATTGTTGATCCAAGAAGAATAGAAAATATTCCGACATACAAGAAGACTAAAGAATTAAAAGTTTAATCAGGACACCAGTATGCTAAATCTAATAATAGCTAGAGATTATATAATGGATGATGAAAGATGTGGATACTGCGGTAAGTACGAATGTACCTGTCAGCAGGAACAGGATAATCGTGAAGCTCCTGTAGGAAACCCAGAAGAATAATGACAAGTATTACACAGTCTGCCAGAGACTATATGAAAGGAATTTTAAAGCATCGGTATAGAGGTACATACGTAACACTGGGAGTAAAGTCTGGTGGATGTTCTGGGTTTCAGTATGTATGGGGCTTAACTGATGACAAGAATTATAATAATAATGTAAAATGGTCTAAACCAATAGATGATGTACTGGTTCTCGACCCTCTTGCAGAAATGTATATACTTGATTCGGAAGTAGATTATATCACTGAACTGGGAGGATCGTACCTCACTGTAAAGAATCCTACGGCTGCAAGTTCCTGTGGCTGTGGGGAAAGTTTTAGCGTATAAGGAGAATACTATAATGGAAAATCAGGAACACATGGTAATGTTGGCTAACGGTAGAATGATCTCTTGGTCTGACTACATAGCTGACGCAGAGGCTAAAAATGCATCAAATGAAGGGTCAAGCCACTTTCAGCGTGTAACTTCTAAAGAACCGATACAGTAATGCCAAAGGTCGGGAAAAAGAAGTTTCCTTATACGGAAGCAGGATATAAAGCTGCCGAAAAGGAACGTAAGAAGAAAAAGAAAAAAGTAAAGAAGAAAAAGAAGTAATGGCTAAAAAAGGCGAATATAAAAAAAATGCGTCCAAGGAAACAATCCGTCAACGCAAGAAGAATCAGAAACCTCATCAGAAGAAGAAGAGGGTTGCTCGAAATAAAGCCAGAAGAGATGCCATTAGAAAAGGAAAGGTTACAAAGACTAAAGGTGGAGCAGGAAATCCAGGTCGTAAACCTGAAGTAGATCACTATAAAGGTGGTACTCGTGTAATATCCCATAAGAAGAATAGAAGCAGGGATAACCAGAAAAACCATAAGGGGAAATAATATGTCATGGGGTGATGGATGGGGTGCAGAAGCTTGGGGAGGCGGTTTTGCAAGCGATATGGGCGGTCTACAAGGTGGGAACACTGGAGGAACTGATAGGCATGGTGATCAAATTGGTGGAGGGGGAAACAAACAGGGAGGTACACCTTCAGGATGGACAGCAGGTGGCCCAGAAGCAGGAAGTTGGGTAGGAAAATCAAGGCCAGATACTCAGCCAGGTATAGGTGCTGCACCAACAGCAGACATAACAGGCGCAAATACTTCTATTACAGGTAGTTCTGGTAGTAGTAAATTAAAGGGTGGTGCTGGCAAAGACACGATTGACACTACAACGTTTTCATATGCAACAGCACCTGTAGGTACAAAGGATAGACCAGATACTAAAGGTATTGGGGCTGCACCAAGTAAAGATGATGGAGCAGGGAAGTTTACAACCAAAGAAAGACAAGATGTGCTTACCAAAATACAAAAAAATGTCAAAATGAAAGATAAAATTAACCAGGAAATGGAAAATAAAAATTATGACGAGGCTAAACGAACAGAAGATGCAGCAAAAATAGCATCCCTACAACGTGAAATAGAAGGGTTAAATCAATCCCTTGATCCGAATGATCCTGATCGTTTAAGTGATAAAGGACTAGAAGGATTTGTTAGTACGGCATTATTAATGTCACCACTAACTCCCGTTACGGCTGTACTAGGTCTAGCTAATCTTGCTTTTAACCCAGAACAAGCTACAGATGTTATTGGAAGAGTAACAGGAACAAAAGAAACTATTGATAGTATAACGAGTAAGATAGGTAATACTATTATGGGAGATGGTAAAACTAATACTACAAAAGGAGCATCCTCTAATAATAATGATAGTATAAGTGGTGAAAGCGGTGGAAAGCTATATGGTGGTGCAGATTCAGATAGTGTAGGTACTGAAACGGCAGCAAATACTAGTACTTCTGCAGCAAATACTAATACTGGTGGATGGCAAGGTGGGAGTGAAGGTATAGGAGAACCACCTACTTCAATAACTCAAACACCAGCATCATCACAATTTGCAAGAACAACAACTGCCCAAAGTAATAATGTTGATCTTGCTGTCTTAAACCCAGAAGAAGTAAAGGACGAACTTACTGTTGGCACTAATAGAAACACAGTAAGAGCCTTTGGTAATATGTATGCCTAAACCTTCCAGAAGACCTACCAGAAAGATATTCAAACAATATAATCCAGAGGGTACGGAAGACCTTGGCATATGGCGTGATAAATTTGTAGAGATAGCTGACCCTACCGAATATAGAGCAGCGAAAGAGCTTGTAGGATCATGGGAAGAATGGCAGAGATTTAAAAAAGAATGGAAAGAGTTCAGGGATATTATCCTAATAGAATGGCTTGCAGAAGTAGAAGTTAAACTACGCTCTGAAGCCATTTCTAATTTATGTATTCAGGCTGTAGACACAAAAGGAGCAGCAGCAGCTAAATGGATTGCTGAAGGTGGATACAAACCTAGAAAAGTAGGCGCACCAAGTAAAGCCGAAGTAAAAAGACAGGCTAAGATTCAAGCCCGTATAGACGATGAAGTTGAAGATGATATTGCCCGTGTTAAAAATACAATGGGCTTGAAACTAGTGAGGAATTAGATATGAGTATAATTGCAGCAAGGAACAAAAAGAAGAAAAAGAAGAATACATTTACAGATGAAGAGGGAAATATATATCTTGGACAAGGTATATGGGGTAAACCTACCTCTACTAAAAATAAAACCCCTGTAGCAGCAAATCCACCTACAATGAAAAGATTAGAAAAACTTCTTACACAAGGAATAATTTCCTCTGTAGATGAAGATAAAAAATTACCTATAAAACAAAAAAATAAACCAACTAAGAAAAAAACAGAACAAAGCATAGATTACTTGGATGTTACTACAAAAGACATAGGGAGTAAATCTCCCCCTACATCTACAAAACATATTCCTATGGAAACGTCCAATACTGCTAAAAAACAAAGAAAAAATTATCCTATTGATTACTTGGATTTTACTAAAGAAGAAATAGGAAATCGTAGTAATACCAAACCATCCAGACCAGATACTAAACCAGGTATAGGTGCTGCACCAGCAGCGAATAAACCCTCTGTAACTAAAAGAGAAGTACGCTCTATTGATTACTTGGATGTTACTAAAGAAGAAATATATGGAACGGATACAAATAAAGAGATAAATCATAAAGATGCAAGTCCAGAACAAAATGTAGTTAGAAAAAAGGCTACAAACGAAAATAAAAATCCACTAAAAGTGACAATACCACTTTCCCCACGTAAACCGGATTCATACGAATACGAAACGAGAAAAGGACAAGTTAGAAACCCTCAAACTACTGCCGATACTACAGAACAAACAGGCGCACCATCCTTTTTAGCACCTAAAGCTCCACCACCTCTTAATAAAGATAAAGAACAAAAAATACCATTTATGCACGAAGCATATATGGAGAAAAATCTAAGTTGGAAAGAATTTAATCAATTATCATCAAAAGAACAAAAAAAGATGATGAAAAACTACCATACGAAAAATAAATCTAACTAACATGGAATGGATTAATGCAGATAATCTCTACAGTAGTAAAGCACTGTCGGCAGATCAAAGAGAAGTACGATCTGCATCTATCAATAATCTGGAAGCGTTTATTAGATTGGTGGCTCCCTATCAACTCATGGCTCATTGTCATATGGCGATGTGTAAGTGGGCGATGGAGCATCAAAATGAAAATAGGCTTTTGTTGTGGCCTCGTGACCATGGCAAGTCTCGATATGCTGCTTTCTATGCTGCTTGGGAGATAGTTCGTGATCCTTCTACGACTATTATCTACGCAAGTGCTACAGCAGAAAAAGCAGAAGAACAACTAAGATTTATAAAAACTATACTTGATAATAAGATAACAAGAAGATATTTTCCAGAACTCCTAGCGTTGGAAGAAGGAAAAAGAGAAGCATGGAATAAGACTTATATAGTTGTTGACCATCCGTATAGGAAAACGGAAGGGGTAGTTGATTCAACACTTATGACATGTGGTCTTGAAAAGACAATAACAGGAAAGCATTGTAAACGGTTAATTTTGGACGATATTGTAGTACCTGAAAATAATACAGAAGTTGGTCGTAGGGACGTTAACTCATGGGCTGCGCAAGCAGCATCGATTATGAGTGCAGATAGTTCCATGTTTGTTGTTGGTACACGATATCACCCAAAAGATGCTTATCAGATAATGATGGATATGTCGTATGATAATCCTGAAGAAAACGAAGAAGGTGAATTAATCACCAGTGAAGTACCTATGTTTCAAGTTATGATGGATAACGTAGAATATGACGGTGAATTTTTATGGCCTAGACAACAACGTAATGATGGTAAGTATTTTGGGTTTAATCCTACCGTATTGGCTAAGAAACGTGCTGTATACGAAGCTACAGGGGAAATAACTCAATTTTATGCACAATATTATAATGATCCTAATGATAAATCTACAGCACCTATATCAAGGGATTTATTCAAATATTATAAGAAAGAAGAAGTAGAATACGTAGCAGGACTATGGACAGTAATAGGAAGACCTGTCTGGATGTATGCAGCTATTGATATGGCAGCATCAACAAAAGACAGTGCTGACTATACTGTTATAACTGTTGGTGCTATAGATGAAGATGGTAATAGATATGTTGTTGATATAGATAGATTCAAATCAAGTAAAACATCAGAAATACTACAACGTATCCGTAATATGTACGAAAGATTCATGTTCAAGAAACTACGGATTGAAGCCGTAGCAGGTTTTAGATTAGTTGCACAAGACTTAGCAGATAGATTAACAGAGATGGGTATACGTATCCCTATAGATTTGTATATCCCACCTAATGCTCAAGGAAAATTTGCTAGGGTTAACGGCATACTAGAACCTTTGTATCAAACTGGTGCCATTTACCATTATAGAGGTGGTAACTGCCAGATACTTGAAGATGAACTAGTATCCGTTAACCCATCACATGATGACACAAAAGATTCATGGGCTATGTGTATAGACCTTATGGTAAAGCCCATACAAAAAAGAAATAAACCATCAAGTAATGTATTGAAATTTCATTCAAGGTTTGGAGGCGTAGCAGCATGAGTAATGCTAAAAGTGGTGGATATGTATTAACCATCGATGATGTAGATGATGTCGCTGTACGCATATCAGAACTATGGGATAGATACAATACAGAAAGAAAATCTGCTCTTACTCTTAATGAAGAAGCTAGAAAGTTTACATATGCTACTGATATTGATTCAACATCGGCAGCAGAGTTGCCACATAAAAATAGAACACACCAACCAAAACTTACACAAATAGCAGATACGTTAAAAAGTCAGTATTTTGAAGCATCTTTATCAATGCCTGACTTCTTTAAATTTCCACCACCACATAAGATAAATCCTACCGTTGCAACATCAATGGAAAAATGGATAAGAGTAAAACTAGAACAACGTAAATTTAGGGAAACTACAGGAAGAGAGCTTATTAATGATTTTGTTGATTATGGTAATTGTTTTGTATCCGTTGATTACGAAATAGAAAGGGATAACCAAGGAAGGATTAAATATAAAGGGCCAACATGGAAACGTGTTTCACCGTTGAATATAGTATTTAACCCTAGAGAGAAATTTAACAAAGGAATGAAGATAGAGAAAGCGGTGTTTCACGTTTCTGATATTAAGGAGTTCCCAAAAAGTTATCCCAACGCAGGATTTAAGCAAAATGTAATAGATAAGGCTATTTCTACAAGACACCCAGAAGGTATTGATGATTGGGTCGAGGTAATTAAGAATCGTGGAATCAATATGGATGGGTATGGAGGATTTGACCAGTATTTTAAACAGGATATGGCAGAAGTCCTAATATATAGGGGCGATGTGTTTAACCCAACTTCAGGGAAAACACAAAGAAATCGTGTTGTCTATGTTATGGATAAGGTTCATGTAATAAGGAACGAACCATCCCAAGCACCATCCGGCTTTGATGGAATACATCATGCAGGATGGAGAATAAGACCAGACAATACGTGGTCGCAAGGCCCATTAGATACTCTGGTGGGTATGCAGTATAGAATAGATCACCTTGAAAATCTTAAAGCAGATGTGTTTGATATAATTGCACAACCTGTTCTATTTGTAAAGGGTGATGATGTTATGGAACCAACAGAAGGATATAGACCTGGGGCTGTGTATTATGGTGGCATTGATAGCGATATTCGTCCTATTGTACCTGATGCTACTGCTTTAAATGCGGATAATCAGATCGCCAACTACCATAGAATGATGGAAGATATGGCAGGTGCGCCTCCTGAATCCAGAGGTATTAGAACTCCTGGAGAAAAGACTGCATTTGAAGTAAGTAAACTAGATCAGAACGCTACGATGATGTTTGTTGATAAGGCAAGAGTATTTGAAAGAATGATGGAGACAATGCTCAAGGAAACATTTGAGCTTATGCTTCTTAATTTTGATATAGAAGAATATAAAGAAATTTTTGGAGAAGATGCAGAATCAGACGCTATGCTTGCACTATCTATGGAGTCAACTCTAGCAAGAGGAGAGTTTGTTGCTATAGGTGCTAGACATTGGACAAGAAGAAACAGAGAAACACTTGAAATGCAGAATTTTATGACAGGCCCACTAAAAGACCCGAAAGTACGGGCGCATGTTGATGGAAGTAAATTAGCTTCCTTCTGGGAAAGAAAACTTAATATAGAAGATGAAGGGATTGTTGAAGATTATGCAGGAGTTAAAGAAGACGTTCAACTTCAAGCTATTGCTCAAGCAGAAGCTCAAGCTATTCAGCAGGAAACGCAACAACAACAACCTATCGGAGTTGGCGATCAGTCCGGCACTGGTACAGAGACTTTTGCCGGAGAAGAAGGACAAGGAGTCCGTCCTGGCCCAGGCCAAGGGCAGCCCCCAATTATGTAGATTTTTAATGGAAGTAGCCTTGGAGGATTATATAGACAATATATTTACTCAGGGTTATAGTGAGGAAAGAGCTAAAGCTGACGGCAAGGCTCTACAAGCAAGAAAATTTTTAGAACTTTTAAAAGGATTAGAAAATGGCTGAAGCATTGACCGATGCGCTTAATAAGGTAGAAGACGACAAGCAATTACCTAAAGAAGCACAACCAGAGGAGGTAAAAGAAGATAACTTCCTTGATAATTTAGTAGGTGATGGAAAGAAGTATAAAACTCCTAATGAACTTGCTAAAGCTTACCACCACGCCAATATACACATTGACGAATTAAAGTCCGACTTGGACGAATTTAAAGGTGGTAAAGAACTTCTAAATGAAGTTTTACACGAAATTCGTAGTACTAATACAGATGAGAGTGAAGAAGCCCCACTTCCACAACAAAGTCCGGCAGAACCTCAAATCCAAACTGGAGATGTTGCGAAGATCGTAGACGCTGAGTTTATAAAAAGAGAGAAGATGGCAACTGCACAGTCAAATGTCAAATCCTCTATGGATAAACTCATAAATACGTATGGCTCTGAATCACAAGCTAAAGTAGCCGTACAAAAAGCCATAAATGGAGATGACAATGTTAAACGTGTCATTGACGATCTGAGCATGACAAGCCCAGATTCTATGGTTAAGTTTATAACAGGTATTGCTCCAGTGGTAAATTCACCACAAAGCAATACTCCAGGCGTTAACTCTGAATCAGCACCTCCTTCTGCTTATGAAGGAGAGCTAACGTGGTCTAAATGCCGTGAGATTCGTAAAGAAAACCCTAAACTATACAATAGTCAGGGGTTTCGGAAGCAAATCGAATTGGCTGCCAATAAAGCTGCTGAATCAGGTGTTGACTTTTTCGCAAACTAAAGGAGAGAATAGATGGCTTTAGACACATCTAATAATTCCCAGTTGATCCGCACTAATGTGTGGGCCAACGAGGTAAAGGATGTTCTCCAAGAGGAGCTAATGCTGGATTCCCATGTCCGTTGGATTACTGAGTTTCCAGATGGCGATACGTTGAATATCCCAACGTTGTCTGAAATGACTGTCCGTAATTATTCAGAAGGCGCACAAGTCACTTTAGATGACCCCACGACAGGCAACTTTACGTTGACTATCGATAAATACTATCAGTCAGGATTTAAAATTCCTGAGAAATTCCGACACGACAGTTTCTATGTAAGTGTCGCTGAAAGTAACTTTGTTCAGAAGCTCACCCGTGCGCTTCTTGAGCAGAAAGAATCTGATATTGCAAACTTGCAATCAGGTCAAACTTCGGGTAATCCAAATACTATCAATGGCGTTGACCATCGCTATGTAGGTACTGGAACAGCCCGTGTCATAGCACTTGCCGATCTCCAGAAAGCAAAACTTGCTCTAGATAAATCTAAAGTAATGCGTGGAAATCGTCGTGCATTTTGTGATCCTAGCGTGACGTATCAGTTGCAGACTATCAGCAACGTCATTCAGCAAGACGTTTACGGATCAAATGCCCACCTTCGTGAAGGTATGAATGGTACGGCTTATGTAGGAAGATTTGCTGGTTTTGATATCTTTGAATCATTATTCTTGGATAATGCATTGACTGATGCCATTACAGCAACGGCTCCTAGTGCCGGATCACTTACTGCAAGCGCAGGTACGGCTAATATGTTCGTAGGCCAGGAAGCATTTATCGGTGCGATGAGAGCTATGCCCGATATGGATGCATGGTATGACAATAACACCCGTTCTGACGTATATCATGTGACTATGCGTTACGGCATTAAGCTGTATCGTCCAGAGTCACTTGTTGTCGTTATTACAGACTGATTAGGAGGATAATATGACGCAAGTAAGAACTCCTGCAGGTTCGGCACAGTCTAGCGGTGCAGGTCAATATCTCGCAAGTACTCAGATACCCACTGATATTACGTGGCCTGCTGTACCATCCGTAACAAATCGTATGCGTGATGGTGTAGTAGTCTATCGTGTTGCAGATAAAGCAACAGCTTCGGCTGATTTTGTGTGGGAATTTGCTGCTGAAGGTAAAGGAAAAATCGAGTCTATTCGTTATGAAAATGGCGCACAGGCTTGTGATGGTTCTCATGGCTGGGAATTATCCTTTATTAACACAGACAACTCAAGTGAAGTAGTTGGTTACTTCGGTTTCGGTTCTGGTACGGAAGCTGCTAAAGCAACCGACAAGGACACAGCCGTAGCAGCTAATGCTTTTGGCGAGTTGGTGAATACTACCGCAAAAAACTTTAACAAGGGTGATGTCATCCAAGTTACTGCTGATCGTGACGGTACTGCCGTTCAAGCAACCATCGAAATCGTAGTTTCCTACGGTTCCGAAGGTTCTGATGACGATTAATTATAATCGGGAGGGGAGGAAACTCCTCTCCCATCTATAAGGAGATTAAAACCTATGGCTGTCGAACATTCAACCCTTACAGGGTCAGATTTACATGAGCCGAAGGGAATTGCTTCGGCAAACTCAGGTAAGATTTATATTGCCAATGGTTCTGGTAGTGGCGCATGGACAGCGCATCATAATAAAGTCGTCCTAACAACAAGAATAGATAACATTAGTTCTGCTAGTAGTGCATGGGTAGTTACACCAGTAGCAGGAACTATAGCAAAAGTTTATAGCGTTATTAGTGGTGCTATTACTGGTGGTGCTGCTATTTTAACTCCAGAAATAGGTGGCGTAGCAGTTGCAGGTGGGCCTATTACTGTGGCTGTGTCAGGCAGCGCAGCAGGGGTAGTAGATAGTTATACCCCAAGTAGTGCTAATACTGTAACGGCAGGGCAAGCTATAGAAATACAAACTGATGGTGGTTCTACAAACGCTGTATCCGCAGTTATTACATTTGAAATAACACCATCTTAATTGGGGTAAGTTATGAAACTTACATTATTAGAATTAGTTCAGGACATGCTCGTTGCCTCTGATTCTGAAAATGTATCTTCCGTTGGTGAAACAGAAGATGCAGGTATGTGCGTTAATATTGCAAATAGAGAGTTTGAAAAGCTTATATCTAAGTTTCGATGGAAACATACTAGAAAGTTTTCTAAATTAGAAGTTACTACTATAAGTAATGAAATGACATTAGGGACAGGTGATATAGCTATTGATCCTAACTCTGTATACTATAGTGATGAGCGTGTATACTGGATGGAGCCTGATAGATTTTTAGCATTTACTATTGGTAGGCTCACTTCAGAAAGTAATATAACTGAGTCAAATAATATAAAAGTATATACAGATAGAAACCCTCAGTATTTTACAAGTTTTAATGACTCAACATTAGTATTTGATGCATACTCTGCATCAGGACTTATAAAAGCAAATACAGATGTTATTGTATATACACATCCTACCTCTCGGCTATCTGGAGATAGTGAGTATTTTTCTATACCTGCACAGGCATTTCCTGCGTTAGCCCAAAGATGTATATCAAAAGCAATATTAGAAATAAAAGGAGACACACAAGGATACTCAGTAGAGAAAAGAGAAGCGGATAATGCTGTTGCTGCACTATCACGTAATATACTACTAGTTGATAATCCACCTGATTTACGTAGTAATATCATATCTCGTAGATCAATGAAAAATACTTTTGATAGAACGAAAAGGATTCTTCCATAATGGTACAACCGATTGATTTGAGTGAATTTCCAAACTCTTCTGGATGGCAGGTAGTGCATGATCCAGATAATATGACATATATTATAAAATCGGAAAAGGGGCATATAAAAGAAGGTAGATATACTCATAGAGCGTTTGCTGAAAAAGCACTATATGACTATCTTAATAAAATGGCGAAACCAGTAAAGAAAGTAATTAAACAAAAAGAAAATGTCAACACGTAAACTACAACAACCTATCTCCGGCTTTACAGACGGATTAAATACTGAAGCATCTGTTCTTAATATACTTCCCTCTGAAATGATGAATGGAAGTAAGAATGTAGAATTGTTTCAGAATGGTTCTATTCGTAGACGTAGAGGTGTTGATTTCCTGGGTGCTTCTGATGCAGGGGGATTCCTACAAACAGTTCGTACAGCCTCAATATCCAACGAACTAAAACAGGAATCCCCTGCAGTTGCTTATGTTAACTTAACAGCACCTAATGGTAATATTGTAGAAAAGATTGTTACTGATATGAATAATGAGTTCTGGGTATTTGATGTAACCAGTACTGCATTAAAGAATATAAACTCCCCAACACAGACTATTTCCCGTACTGTAGATGGAGTAATACATGCTGACGATCAACAAAAGTATGTTAATATGCAATTTGCACAATCTGGTAATAGATTATTCTTTGCAGGTAAACATGTGCATCCTGGGTACTTACAAGTAGCAGCAGATAATGAGTCTCTTGAAGTTGTCTATATTAATATAATAACAAGAAATGAAAATGCTACTACAACAAATGCAAGGGTACAGAATAATAGTAAATATTATGATTGCTATAAAACTCATACATCTGCCTCTGATAATGAACCTGGGGTAGGAGCAGATTGGGAACAGTACTGGTTTATTAATGATGGATCAATCCCATCTGGTACAGCATCATGGAGTAGTGGTGCAGATTATACTACGACTATGCTAGACAGATATGATAAATATACATCTGTAGTAAATACAGATACATTCCCAACAACGGTAGCATTCTTTGCAGGTAGAGCATTTTTTGCAGGTGATCCTAAATATCCTAATACCATATACTTTTCACAGATAGTTCTAAATGACGGTGATCTTGAAAAATACCATGCTTTTGCTGATCCATTTGATACTAATGATTCTGCAATAGTTGATGACGATGGTGGTGTACTTAAAATACAGGGGTCAGGACTTGTAAAAAAACTACTTGCGCTTGGCTCTAGTATATTTATAGGATCAAACACAGGGATATGGCAAGTAACAGGGCCAAGTGGTAGTTTTAAAGCAACGTCATATACATCGTTTTCAGTTCTTGAAGATGGTATAGATGGTGTTGATAATATGGTAGCCGTAGACGATGAATTTGTAGTATTTGGGCAAAGTACAATATGGCGTTCAACAATACAGACAAATGTGTTTGTAAGTACAACAGGTCAAGCAACATTTAAAAGTCTATCTGATAATAGAGTAGACTCTATATATTCTCAAATACCTACTAAGAATAAAGCATCTGCTAGAGCTATTTATAATGCATCTGAACGTAAAGTGTATTACTTTCATAATAAAACAGCTACAGATTGGGATAACTCATATAATAGTCTTGAGCAACCTGGGTACACAAAAGATGTACTGGTACTTGATACAAGATTTCAAGATGAAATCCTACCAACTGAACAACAACAAAAACTTAGACGTAGTGTGAAAGGAGCGTTTTTTGTATACGAATATAATGATGGTGCTAAATCGGCTCTTCCATACATCGCATGTCCGTTTGTATCTCCTGATGTTCCTCCTCTGGATGAGCCTGTTACTGGCAATAATACTTCTGTAACAAACTCAGCAGGAGTAGCGGTTGTAGCATCTGGATCACCAGAACCAAAAGATGTCATACTATGTCTATCACTACATAGATCAGAAGCAGGAAGTAATGCCATAATAAAAGCTGCGTTTGCCTCTTTTAATACAACAAATTTACGTGATTGGGCATCTAGCTCAACCTACTCTATATCTTATAATAGTCCTGTATATAGTGGAGTACAAACAGGTGGGGACGCTTTACATAATAAATCATTAACATATTTATACCTTGTATTTAAGAAAGTTGAAAGTGGTATTCTTGATGCTAACGGGATAGATATTACTCCAGGTGGCTGTTATATGGCTGTAGGATGGGATCATGCAGTTGATAATGATGCACCAGGGCATACAGGATGGTGGCAGGACGTAAGAATAACCGTAGATGGCGCAGAGCAGAAAGTTACTAACTCAGCAGGAGTACAGGTGTATAAACGTGACCCAATGCGACAGGTATACCACGGAACACGATATACAAAGTCTCTTGCAGGTGGTGGCGATGATGGTTATGACCACGTATATTATAAACATAGAGTACGTGGTAGAGGTCGTACCTTTCAAATTCAATTCCACAACGATAACGATACTGATTATCACCTAGTAGGGTGGGTTGAACAATTTCACGGGAAACCTGATTAAGGAACTATTGATATGTTTGGAATTGATTGGATTATTATCTTTGTTGTTACAAGTATAATTAGTACCGCTGCAACTGCATATACAGCATATGAAGCTTCTGAAGAAGCAGAGGATAAGGCAGAAGAACTTCAGGCAATAAGAATGGAACAGCAAAATCTTGTTAAAGAACAAAGGGATATGGAGCTATTAGAAGCAACAAAACAACTAGAGAAAAAGGTTAGAGCAAATAAAGCAGCATATGCATCACTTCTTGCTGCTAGAGGACTTGGTACTGAAAAAGAAAAATTTGGTGTATCAGCTAATGTGTTCGATAGATTAGAAACAGAAAAAGCAGGAGCATTATCTGTTTTTCAAAAGGAAAAAGATATGCTTAATCAACAATTAGATTTGCAAGTTGGTTATCAAGATGTAGCTAATGATCCATATTCCCCAAGTTCTTTAGCAATAGGTGCTAGTGTACTTGGTAGTGTTGCTGGTGACGTTGCTAATGTAGCTGCTCCGTATGCTGCAAAGGGGTTGGGGTCATTATGGGATACAAACGATCCGATATGGGATAATAAAGATATATATGGCGGTGGTGGTGGATTACCATAGTTTATATAAATTATAGTTTTGAGGGGTATTATGGCTATATCTAAAAACGAAATAACAGGTAATATAGGGTTAGGTTCTACTTCCCCAGGATATACAAGAGGTGGTGTATCTTCAGGAGGTATGCCCTCTATTACATCAAATGTAATTGGGCAAGCAATTACTAGTGCTTCAAAAGCAATAATGCCTCTTGTAGAACAATATGCAAAAGACCAAAAATCAGAAAAAATATCAAGTGGAGTACTTGAGTTAAGAGAACTATACAATAATGCTATAGCTCAAGGTAAAACACCACCCGAAACTCGTAAGATGGTAAGTGCTTGGACAAAAAATAAAATGGAAAATCAAGGCTTTACATCAACTGATGTCTACTCAATTACTACAGAATTTAATAGAACCAAAAAACCCGTAGTATCAAGAAACATAGGTGGAAAGGTTATAAATTTTGATGAAAAAGGTAATCTTCTAGGAAGCTCTAATAAGGGTATGGAAAATTCTACAAATGTAGCGACTAGCAGAGTAACTAAAGAGGCTATGGCGAATGTACAGTCTTCAATAAAATTTTTTCCTAATACTTCTAGACAATTAGGTGATATAGTAGCACTCCAAGCAGGAGGAAATCCAAAAGAAGCTGCTGCAAAAGTAAAAGATGGTGACGGGGAATTACAAAAACTTGGAAATAGCGCACAGAAAATTATGGGAAGTCTTGGTGAATTTACTAAGGCTATACATCACATAACAGTAAGCGATCCTTATGAAGGTGCAGCTAATATAGCAGATGCTAACGCAAAACTTGATAAGAATCTTGGAATATTAAGAGATAAAATATACGATATTGATCCTTTCCAAATATATAATTCTGGGAAAAATATCGTTGACCCCACTAAACTACTTACTGCTGATAAGATAGCAATGTTGCAGAGAACAATTTCTCAGGAAATTAATAATCTTATCACCCCTGATGTACTAAAAAATTTACCTCCTGAAGCTATTAAAACAATAAATAGTGATTTGGCTACTAGGATGCAAGGTATACAGTCTCTATCAACGTTTTTAAACTCTAATGCGCCAATGGTAAAAGTGAAGAATGCTATGGAGTTCACTCAGAATAAGGTAGCGCATGAACACTTCCTTAAAGCGCAAAACAGTTTTAGAGAATTAGAGAAAATCAGTCCTAATACAGCGCAGCAACTGCTATTAAGTGGACACTTTAACTTTTCTGGTGTAATGCAAACGCTAAATATAATGGCACAGGAAAATCCAGAACTCGCCAGACAAGCCCTTAGTAACTATTCTAATACAATTCAAGCTCTATCTAGAGATAAAAATCATCCAACTTCTCAAGTGCTAAATAGATTTTTTACAAAGCCTTTAGATAAAAACATTATAAGGAAAATGGTTATTAACAAACTCACTACTAAAGATGACACTGTTACCTTTATTGATAGTTTACGAAACGTATTGAAGATATTTCGTCCAACTCCTACAGTAACTAAAGGTATGCATAAAAATATGGAAAGTATAATTTCTGTATTTATAGAAGCTGTAGACGAGGGTATAGTGGAAGCAGGGAAAAAAGGAGCTACTAAAGCAATTGAAGGGTTAGAGGAAACTCGCTCTGACATAGAAGAATTTAGAATAAGTTATGAGAATATGGTAGAACAACAGGCTAAATGGCTAGATGAAGGAAAAATCTCTTCTTCTGGTCTTTTTGCATCAAATCTAATACCTACTAATTAGTAAGGATATTAAGAATACAATGACTACTCCTACTAATACAAATACTCTAGAAGATACTAACGAGGAAAATACTGTAGAATTTTCTTCTCCATTTATTATATCAGATGAACAATCAGTAGAAGAGCCTGAAACCTCTTTAGCAGAAAATATACAATATGCATTTAATTCTCTCACATCAGAACCTACTTCTAATACACAAATAGCAGATTCTTCAACTATTTCACAAGATGTAGAAAACACAGTATCTTCTATGGGCGAAGAAGAAACATTTGAAGGTATTATTAATAAAGTTGCTACTGAGAAATCAAAAAGAAGTACTGCAGTTCTTAGAACGTATTTAAATACTCGTAGGAAAAACATTATTGACAAGTCTTCTGTGCTAAAAGATTTAGAAAATCTTAATAAAAATTTAAATAGACCTGATACATTAGGTGGAAATATAGCAAAAACACTACGTACCCCTGATATGTCGCTGCAAGATACTATAGATTTAGGTACAAATATAGACCAATCATTTATAAAAAATATTATCACAAAAGAAACTAAAGAAAATTTAGGTGTAAATAGTGATTTAAGTTATGATGATATTATGCATCAAAAGAACCCTGTTATTGCAGGACAACAGGGTGTACTATCACAATTAGCAGGTGGACTAGCAACATCTACTAAAGAAAGAAATAAACTAGATAGTATGAGTAAGGACGGTTGGACTGTTAATAAATTTAGAGATGCCATTGAGTATGTAAATCCCCACTATGATGACGTTCCTAAAGGTATGGAAGTTGATTTTTGGCAAGCAGCAAAAGATGTCCTTACTGGTGATTTTGATTATGATAAATTTGATTCAGATATGACAAAAGCTTATGGGGTAGAATGGGGTAAGCGGTATGCATCTATGATGGTAAAAGAGATTGGCATTGATGGCGCAATACTTGGCCTATTGTCTATGACTCCTTGGGGTAGAGCATTATCTCTTGGAGCAGCAGGTGCGAGAGCATTATTTGGTAGGATATTACAACGAGCAGTTGTAGTTGGTGCAGGTGGTACAGCAGTACAATCAGCACAGAATATAGTTATGGGTAAAGAAACCCCAGTAGCTTTAGAATTTGGAACAAGAACAGCAGGGTATCTAGGTGGTGAGTATTTAATTAGGGGTGCAGGTAAACTTCTATCTATGGGTGCAAATAAAATAAAAGGTAAAACTATACATGAAGCTAGAGAAATAGAAGCAGGTAAAAATAACCTTCAAGTTGTTAATAAAAAAGCATTAAAGGATGCTATGAATAAATTTGAGTATAATGGCTCGTTATTACAATCTCTTCATCTGCGTGATTTAAATACTAAAGTTAAAAATTATGGAGTATTTAGAGCAAAACTAGAAGATAAAGTAGATAATTTAATTTACAAACAAGTTAATAAAAGTCTTAAAGATACTAAACTAGGTGGTCTTGGAAAAGTAATATCAGAAAGAGAAGCAATGGGTGTAGGTGGGAGTAGATTTAAAGGTGCTGATACTAATGTTACAGAAGAATTATCTAACTTATTAGGGCTAAATGCTGAACAATTAGATAACCTTGCTGTTACCGCAGTTATGGATGATATTGTAAAATTTTCAAAAAATGAGATTAAAAAATCTACTAATGTTATAAAAAATGAAAAAGCATTAAATGAATCGCTTGGATATAGACTACTAACAACAATAGACGGTAAATTAGATAATTTTACAAATAGTGCGGAAGCATTTGCAAAGGATGGAAAATTATTCTTACGTAATAATGATGAAGGTGTACCTACCTCTAGTACAATTATAGGGCCAATACTACGATTTTTACGTGTACCAGAACCAGTTGATTTGGCAGGGTATTCTGCTACTAATAATCTTCTTGCTTCTAATTTTAGTACACGAACCGCAAATACATTTAAAGATATGTATACAAGTTCCATAAAAGGTCTTAATAAAAAGGAACTTTCTACTTTAGATAACATACTTACAGAAGGGGATTCTATGCAAAGAGTCTTCCTACCTAGCGATGCGTATGGGCCTAAATCTATTACAGAACCTATAAGTGAAAAAGTTTGGCAAGCATACGCCAAGGTAAGAACTACTTTAGATTTGGCACACCAAGTTCTTGACGATACTAAAGTTACAGCATTAGCAGGTAAACTTAATGATATAAAAAAGGGAAAAATATTCCAAACTAGTACTAAAGGTGGACAAAAGATATATTATCAAGTAGTACAAAAACCTGCTAAAAATACTGGCACAAAAGTAAAGGTAAGAGAATTTAATCCAGAATCCCTTAGTCCTATAACACCCCGTGACGGTAGTCCTGGTATAAAAGAAATTGGAATAAAAAAACTAGAGGAAGTTACTTCTATAGTCCCTTATAGAACAGGTCACGTTCCTAAAGTATATAGAAAGCATAAATTTTCTGCTGCTATACTTGATAAAAAAACAGGTGCGATAGGAAGGGTAGCAGTATTTGATAGTTCAAAAGAGGTATCTAAGTACGTTAATGAGATGCGAAAGGTGCAAAAGACTGATGATGTAGAGGTATTTGAAATATATCATAATGCAGAATCAGGGATGAATGGCTATCGTCTTAATAAATCATTTGTGCGATATATAGATACTTTAGGAGAAAATGATAAAATAGCACTTAAAGAACAACTTTCTAATATGGGACTATCTCCAGATCAAATAGGTACTATAATAGATACAAATATTTCTATAAGACATACTGCCCCTAGAACAGAACTCGGTGTCGCTGTAACTAAGCGCAGTAAAGATTTAAAATTAGAGTTATCAAAAGCTATACGTAATAGAAGACCTAAAGAAGAAATAAATAGAATAAAATCAGAATTAGCTGAAGACGTACCTAATAATATACAGACACCAACACAATCTATAATAGATTACTTAGGAACAGTGTCTCACGCAGCAGGGTACGATAATTGGAGATTATACTCTATAGACCATTTTATGAAAAAATGGGGTAATATCCTAGATAAAGATGGCGCATACAATAATCTTATATTTAAAAGTAAAGATAGTAATAATATGCCTATTGATCCTAGTACAATAGAAAGAGCCACAAGACATGCTAAATGGCTTAATAGGCATATATCTGGATCAACTAGGCATGAACAATTATGGAATCAACGTGTAGCTAGTTGGCAAGCAAGTTGGGGACGTAAGGCTGCTAAAGAGGGAAGTGTAGCACATGCTGTATCTTGGATTATGGATCACTTACCCCTATCAAAAACTCTCTTTGCTATTCCTAGAATGGGTACTGCAATACCAAAGCTCTTGACGTATAATGTGCCTCAAACATTAATCCAGGCATCACAAGCAGTCCCAACTACTATGGCTTCATTAACAAACCCACAAGCAACAGCTAATGCCTTAATAACATTAGCACAATTAGGCCCATACCATATAGCAAAACGTGCTAATAAAGTCCCAAGAGCATTAAAAAATTCTAATTTAGATAAAATATATAATGAAATAAAGGATGCAGGGTATCTTTCTGATCTCTATACTACTGATACTCTTATGGGCATGGGTGATCCACTTAAAACAAGTATACCAAAGAAGTATATGAGGGGTATAGCTATTCATGGAGCGTCTTTACCATTTAGAATGGGGGAAGCATTTAACAGGGTAACAGCATACCTAACTGTTAGAGAACATCTATTAAGCGATATTGCTGAAAGGGTAGTACTACAAGCAAAAAAGGTAAAGACAGATAAGAACTTAACTCGTATAAAAGACCTTGAAAAAATAACTATGGGTGCAGATGGTAAATTACTTAATATGGCAGATGAAGGTGGTGCATTATTTAGAGAAAAAGTAATGCTTAAAGCCCCTGTACTTGCATTAAATATGGGCAAAGCTGGTGAACTAGAAGCAATGTCAGGTCTAGGATCAGTATTTTTCCAATTTAAACAAGTGATTTTTAAACAGTTAAGTATGTTTGATAGTAGTGCATTAACTACAAAACAGAAGTTATTAGCAGCCTTTGGCCTAGTATCTTTCTGGGGATTTAAAGGTATTCCACTTGCAGGTGATGCGTTAATTGCAGCCGATGGACTCTGGAGAAGGGTTGTATCAGATGATCCTAAAGATGCTTATGGAGTTTCAGATGCATTAAATACAGGTCTATGGGGGCATAATAAAAGATCAACTGAATGGATAGTAAAATCTTTAGATGAAGGTAACTATGATTTATTTTCATGGGGAAGAGGTGATGGTAAGGTAACTGGAGCGCAAGTTGCTGAACTTATTCTTAAAAAGGGAGGTATATACGCATTATCAAAAGGCGAACTTGATGTAGTAAATAGAGTTGCACTTGGTAGCTTTTTTTCTGAAGCATTTAATTTTCAAAGTGGGTGGGATTTTATAGTAAGTGTAGCTGTAGCTAAAGATTATATATCTGCTATAGATCAGTTAAAAGATATAATAGGAGATCAAGCTGCTAGTATTAGCTCATATCTTGAAGTAATGGCTAGGATGCACTCTGGACAAGATTTTGCTAAAGCAATGATAGGTGCGCTTGGGTTTTCTGATAATAATGTATTTGAAGAAAGATTAAATACTATTACTAAAGCTAATCTCTCTTCTGCACTAAGAGCAACTGGTAAGGTATTTTCACAGTTAGGTAGCTTTTCAAGAATAGTAGATTCAAATAATATGGATATACATTCCCCTATGCTTGATTATTATAATCCTAACATAACACCAAAATACTTAACATCTGGTCTTAATCCTACAGATGTAGAAAAAACCCCTACAAGGGATTTACTACTTTATTTAGGGCTAACCCCAGGCCCGTTACTAGAAAAGTGGAGGAAAAATCAAGAAGAATCTACATACAATAATGCATTTGACAAGGCTACTGAAGATTTACATGAAAAATTAGATTTATTTAGTCACGGTACTGCTGTTGTTGGCGAGTCAAAAAAACAGAAACTTATGTCGGAATATTTTACAATGGCAGAAGCTTTTAAAAGTTTTATGGAAGAACATGGTTATGAGCATAATGTAGCTAAAAATGTAACAAAATCTATACTGCGTAAAGTGGATGATAGAGAATGGAAAAAGTTTTGGAGGTAATTAATAATGGGTGATCGACCTACAGTAACTACATTGCCAGCAGGAGGACGGTACGATGTATCAACCCTGAATACTAACTTTACCAACATACGTAATCAGTTTGACGATATGCTTGGTACAAATGGTGTTGGTGGAAGTAATAACAGTATGTCTAATAATCTTGACATGAACGGGCAGAATGTTATTAATGTTGGTGATATTTTAAATACAGCAGGTGCAGGATTTGTAAGTAGTGTTGACTATGCAGAGGAGTGGGCAACAAAAGCTGAAAACGTACTTGTATCGGCAGCAGCAGGGGGTAATCAGTCTACGGACTATTCCGCATACCACCATTCTCAAAAAGCTGAAGATTTTTCTACTACTGCTTCGGGCCATGCTACTACCGCATCAGGCCATGCAACAACAGCAACTAATGTTATATCAACTATTGGTCTTAAATATACGTTTGATAATAGTACGTCAATGGCTGACCCAGGAACAGGAGAGTTTAGACTTAATCATGGCACTATGAGTAGTGTCTCTGCTATTGCATTTGACGCAACAACAGGAGATACAGGCAACCCTGATATGTCCGATTATATCGTAACATGGGACGATAGTTCCAGTGCAATAAATGGACATCTTATAATAAAAAAATCAGGTACTCCTGCAACCTTTGCTATATTTACAGTAGGTGCAGTTACAGACAATACAGGATGGTTACAAGTAGCCCTTACCCACGTAGATAGTAACGGTAGTTGGAGTAATGCTGATGTAGCTTATATGCAGTTTATCAGAACTGGGGATAAAGGAGATACAGGAACTACAGGTGCTACTGGTAGCGGTGAAGGTCTTGAGATGGCGTTTGAATCGAATACAGCCGATTCAGATCAAGGAACAGGAAAAGTCTGGTATAATAATGGCACAGTAAGTAGTGCCTCTGTAGTATATATGGATGATGTAGATAGCAATTCAGCAAATATAAACAGCTTTGTAGACTCTTTTGATGATTCAGGAAGTTCTATTAAAGGTCGTATTACTGTTAAAAAACAAGCTGCCCCAGAAAACTACCATATGTTCAACGTAAATGGAAGTGTTGTAAGTGCTTCGACCTATTCTAAAATCCCTGTTGCTCATGTAGTTAGTGTTGGTACAATATCTGATGCTGATGCTGTATTTGTATCTTTCTCTAGAACGGGAGATAAAGGGGATACTGGGTCAACAGGCGCAGCAGGTAGTATTGATGACGCAGTAGCAATGAGTATAGCATTAGGATAATCATAGGGGGGAAGTATCCCCGAAGGAGAAGTAAATGGCAAATACGTTTAAAAATTCAAAGTTAATAAATGTAGGAACGGGAGCAACAACTTTATACACGGTTCCTAGCTCAACAACTACAGTTGTTATAGGGCTAAATATAGCAAATAAAAATGCTTCATCCAGAACGATTACTGCATCATGGACGGATGCAACTGACAGTGATAATTCTACATGTTTATTAAATGAGGTTGCTATTCCTGGGGATACATCATTGGAAGTTTTTGCAGGGCAGAAAATTGTATTAATGACGGGTGATGTATTAAAAATACTTGCCAGTGCTACGAGTAGTATTGATGCAACAGTAAGCTATATGGAAATAACAGCATAGTAAATGGAGTAGTATAAATGCCATATTTCGGGACACAACCTGCAGAAACCGCATTAACGACAGGGGATTTGGGCGATAATATCGTTGATGGAACAAAAACTAAAGACGCACTGATAGCTGATTATTCTGATGTAACTATTACAGCATCTGATTTACTTATGTACGGTGACGCTACTGATAGCAATAATACTAAACGTGATACAGTTCAAGGCATTCTGGATTTAGCTCCAAGTGCAGGGCTTAATTTTATAAGTCGAACAACCATTAGTGGAACACCAACAACTGTAGATGTTACGAGTGGCATTGATTCAACCTACGAGACTTATTTGATTGTTTTAAACCGGCTACGACTAAGTGGGCAGTATGCATTTCACTTTCTATGGGGAACGTCTAGTGGTATGCATACATCCAATTATGTTTATACTAGTCATCGAATTTATACTAGTAGTGTACTATTTTTAAGTGGCACCTCTGCTAGTAACTGTGTTTTAACATCAGCAGAATTTGATAATTCTAATGCAAATACGAATGGATTAAGTGGACACATTTGGATGTTCAATCCTGCTGCGGATTATCATACGCAATTTAAATGGGAATTGATGATGCCTCATCCTAGTTCAGGTGTTCCAAATAATTATCATGGTTCTGCTCAGATGGCATCAAATGCTTACGGGGCATCAACGGCAGATGTGACCACCCAATTTCGATTTGACCGAAGCAGTGGAACATTCGTGGCAGGTGGAACAATCGATTTATTTGGTGTAGCAAGAAGTTAATGGAGGTGTAAGGTGACCGCAAAATATTACCGTCAAGTCAACAACAAGCACGTTGATTTTACCGAAGAAGAGATAAAAGCGGAAGATGTTATTGCTGCTGCATGGACATCAACAGGGAAGGCTGTATATGCTTTTGAAGAACTAAGGTTAGAGCGAAACGCAAAACTAGCGGAAAGTGATTGGATGGGTAATTCCGATTCGCCAACAATGTCAGATGCTTGGAAAACATACCGCCAAGAGTTGCGTGATCTTCCTTCTAAGTATAACAATTCAACGGTACTAGGCACAATAACATGGCCTACTGAGCCTAGTTAGAGGAGAATATAGATGCCATATTTTGGGACACAGCCCTCTAAGGGTTTAGTCGGAACTGCCGGAATCGATGACAACGCTGTAACAGGAGCAAAAACTAAAGATGCGCTAATTGGTGATTATTCTGATGTTACCATTACTTCTAGCGACCTAATAATGTATGGTGATGCTACCGATAGCAACAATACGAAACGTGATACGGTGCAGGGAATTTTAGATTTAGCACCAGGGGGAAACTCCACACTGATTTCACATACAGCGAATCAGGCTGCTAATGCAGGAGCATCAGTTGCATCCATAGAATTTACTGGGCTAGGCAATTCAAATATTGCAAGCATGGAGTTTGACTTTTTAATCCACCCCGAAGGAACGGGTTCTAATTTATATCTTCATGCACAAGTAGCCACAAGCGGTCCAAGTTGGGTAACAGCCAGTGAATATATTTCTGTCGATTGTGGTGCAGTCGCTACTAATGGCACAGGAACTACAGCTTTTAATTCCTTGGGAAACCAAGGATCGCAACAAGGACACATGCGAATCGGGGAATCCCAGAATACCCATTGGCTAGATAGCGCAGATCATCGGCATATGCAGGGGCGCATTGTGTACATCCCCCAGTATTATACTGAACGAGCAGATGAAGGGTCGGCACTCACATACCCGATGTTCTTCTGGCACGGTGTTTACTGGGGCGATGACACTAGCCCAGGTTGCGCTGTATTCTCTGGAGGAGGCACACGGCATGACGCAACACAGATTGTAGGTTTAAAATTATTCATGTCTTCTGGTAATTTTAGTTCTTACAGAGTAACCCAACGAACTAATTTAAACGCATAGGTGTATAATGAAGAAATCTGTTGATGGCGTACTGGTCGATTTAACTGACGATGAAGTAGCTGCTTATAATGCAATTCAGAAAGCACATGAAGACGGACAATCTTCTGCTGCTTTTTCCACATTACGCTTTAAGCGTAATGAACTATTAACAAACTCTGATTGGCGTGTAATGCCGGACTCCCCGTTAGCTGACGATAAGAAAACAGAGTGGATAGACTACCGAAAAAAGTTACGTGACCTTCCTGCAAGTTATAACAATTCAACGGTAGTGGGTACAATTACTTGGCCTACTGAGCCAAGCTAATGATTACTCTAGTTTTTGTAACTAACTATATATGGCATATTGGACTCCCTGTAGTAGGAGTCTTATCATGGATTGCTTTTTAGATGGAATTAGGTGCTAGGGAACTCCTGCAATTTTTATTAGTTGTTGCAACTATTGCAGGATCATTTCAGGTTGTCCGAAGTCAATTAACAAGAGTTATTCAGGACTTGGAAAAAACAATCAAAGAGATATCTACTATACATGATAGAATAGATAAAGTAGAAGCTAACTCTGCTGTATTGCATCATCAGGCGCAAGTTCTGGCAAATATTAATAACCCAAAAGTATTAGACGAACATTCAAGATCACACGCAAGACTTGACGCAGATGTTGGTAATATAAAGAAAGATATAAAAGCATTGCATAATATGCATAACGGTTCCCACCCCCCTACTCGATAGATTGGAAATAATATGTTAACACTTATATCGTCACTCCTTGGATTTACAACCTCATTTATGCCTAAGATATTAGACTACTTTCAGGATAAGTCTGATAAGAAGCATGAATTATTATTAATGGATAAGCAACTTGAACAGCAAATACAACTAGGTGAGCTTGGTCTACGAAGAACACATATAGAAGCAGATACAGCAGAGTTTAAAGCTGTGCATAGGCACGATACGGCAACAACAAATAAAGCAGCTAAATGGGCTGCTACTTATTCTGCTACTGTAAGACCTACAATAACATATCTGTTTATGGCTCTCTTTATTGCAGTAGAAATTAGTGCGTATTATATTCTATTAGATAAGGGTATAGCTGCAACGGACGCACTTGGAATTGTATGGGATGCTGAAATAACTAGCCTGTTTGCTGCAATCCTTAGTTTTTGGTTTGGTGGTAGAGAAATCCGCAGACGAGAAGGTAGGGCGTGAAGACTAACAAGGCTGGAATTGAAATAATAAAGCATTTTGAGGGGTACTCCTCTACTGTGTATGCTGATCCTATTGGTATTCCTACTATAGGGTACGGGTCTATATGGGATGTTAATGGCAAACGTCTTACTATGGATCACCCCCCTATATCTGAAGAAGTGGGAGAGCAATTACTTAAACGTGAGCTTAAACATGTAGAAAGAGCTATAAGACACTTAATTAGAGTTCCCCTTACTGAAAATCAATTCTCTGCAATAAGTTCTCTGGCATATAATATAGGTACATCACGACTTTCTTCATCTACTTTAAGGGCTAAAATAAATAGAGAAGACTACCAAGGTGCAGCAGATGAATTTCCGAAATGGAGAAGAGCAGGGGGTGTTATCCTAAAAGGGCTTGTTAGACGTAGAGCAGCAGAGAGGGAATTATTTCTTGTCTAAAATATATTTCATAACAATGCTTATTTTACTGGATCATAATCCCCCTAATGTATGGGTGCAATACACAAAACCCTTTTCATCTACTACTTCTTGTGTAGAATATATAGCAGAAAGTCACCCTATTATATTAGAAAAATTATATAATAATATGAAAATGAATGAATTTAAAATCCTTGATATGAAATGTATGACTCACCCAGAGGCAGTAGAATTAAATAATAAATTAGGACATTGATAATGCGATATAATCATTGGCTCTGGCACTCTAGAATTATGCATTGTATAGCTGCAAATATATGCAGACTTGACTCCTGGTTATGGAGCAAAAGATGGAGGCGTGATAGGTGGTAATTGCAGAAGCCGTTGCTATTGTAGGAGGATTAAAGGCTGCTACTAGTGCATGTAAGACAGCTATCAATACTGCAAAAGATATTTCAGAAATAGCTACACATCTGAATACAATCTTTAATCACAAGGAAGCAGCAGAAAAAAGACTTAAAGCTATTCCCCAGAAGAAGAGTAAAAAACTTCTCTCATTCTTTAGTAGAAAAACAGGGGAAGATGAAGAGGATGACACATCTATTGCATCTGCAATGAACGCTGTAGTTCAGCAAAAAATACTTGATCGGGAGATACTTAACTTATCGATAAAAATTAATAATAAGTTTGGTGCAGGTACATGGCAAGCTATCGTTAAAGAACGTGAAAAAAGAGTTAACGCTAAGAGAGAACGTGACAGAAAGTCTAAAGAACTCGCCAATAAGAAAGCAAAAGCTAGTAGCGCAATGTGGCGTAAGATTGTTGTTGAATCTGGAAAGGTAATTATCCTTATTCTTGTTGTAGGTGTATTTTATCTCTATTTAAGTTGGGCTTATAATAAATGACAAGACCAGATTATATCCGTGTAAGGATTGAGCAGTTAACTGAAGATCGTGATAAAGCCAATTCCAACTATGATACCGCATGGTATAGTCGTCTTATACAGGAGCTTGATTGGGCAGATCAGATGATTACAGGTAAACTTAGAAGAAATTGCTGTCTCCCTACCCCACCCTGTGATACCGAATAGATTTACCTGGATTTTATCCTCTAGGATGCTTCAGTATAAGTAACTATACTTCTAGACATAGTAAACCCCCATAAACTAGAGATGTCTCTGTACGGGCTATTTTGAGCCGTATAAAGCATATCACTAATTTAGGGGGTATTTTTATAGGTTTCTCTCTAATTGTATACGGTTTTTCCGTGAAGCAAGTGCTTTTGCTAATTTATCATTACATTCAGCAGCAGTTTCCAGAGTATCTATCTCCTTAATACTTGTTTGACGCATATCAAGGCTATAATTATCTCCCATTATTACTTTATGATCTACTTCATGTTGCTCTACTTCATCGTTTGTAATAAATATTCTATATTGTCTATGTGCAATCGGGGACATTGATACACAAAATGTTCGTATAAACCCATCAACATCTTCAGCTTTACTGAATTTCTTTATTAATCCTAGCTTTACCTTTGGATCGCACATTCCGTTTTTGTAAACAAATACTTTCATCTTCTCCAAACTCCCCTATAATCTTGTCATTAAGAATTTTGATGTTATCTGCTACCCATCGTATTGAATTTACCGTTGCTTCAAGGTGATCCCAATCTGGTAGGCTATTACTTAATAATACTTTTATAGTATTAATAGGTATATCTTTATTTTCCAGAATAAGTCTACCTCTTGTATCTATATGCAAGGATAAAGATGCTACAACTGCTTCAGACTTCATTCCATTTAATCCCTTTTTTAAAGATTTCATCTCTTATTTTTGTATAATTTAAACGTATATATTTTTCCCTTTCATCTATAGGTATATCTAATTTATCCATTTCTTCTTCAAGTTTTTCTTTTATACTCAAATCTATTTCACTCATTTTACCCATTATATCTACTCCTTTTACCTAAAGGGAAATCTTTCTATAAATCTAGCAATATGATTGACCCAAGGTAATAATGTTATAGCCATTAGTAAGTTAGCACCAGTGTGAGCGATTGCAATTCGTAATGTATCTCCTTTTGGTATACCGTCAGATACTAGTAACCCTGCTAACCAGATAGTACCTGTAGTCCCTACATTAGCTCCTAGAACAGCAGCAATGGCACTAGGTAATGGTAAGAACCCACTTGCTACCATTGCTATTATAGCAGTCGTACTAAGAGAACTAGACTGCCATAATAAAGTGCAAACGATACCACCTAAGAACATCCAGTATGGATTAGAAACAAACCACTCAAGATGTTCTACGTTACCCATAGATTTCATTCCACCTGCAAACATTTTTAAACCAAAGTAGAATACAATTAAACCTATTCCTATTTGTATAAAGGGTGTTTCCCAATATTTTAACATTAACTACATTCCTTTACACCTGTATCAGGATCAATAAAACAAGCAGCCCCATTTGTCTCTTCTTTTGTAGCAGGTTCACTTTTGTTTAGTATACCATATCTCTTACCTGCTAATCTAAATGTTGTTACCCCCTTTAATTTACCTTTCCACCCTTTCATATATATCTCTTTAAACTCACTAAAAGAAGTATTATCGCCAACATTTATTGTCTTGGATACTGCACTATCTATGTAAGGTTGTATTGCTACTTGCATATTAAGATGGTCATCTATGGATAAGTCTTCTGTAGTTTCGCTTTTTATGCCATACGTTCCATATACATAGTCCTGTAGTTTCACTATTTGTGGGCCATGCTCTGTTACTAGTGTTCTATCTATTTCATGTGTAAATACAGGTTCTATCCCACTACTAACATTATCTGCGGTAAAACTAATTGTACCTGTTGGTGCTATACTTGTAAGATGGCTATTTCGCATACCTTGTTGTGCTATCTTTGCTTTTAAATCATCTGGTAGCTTTGATACAAATCCTGATTTAATGTACTTCTCTTTATCAAATAAAGGGAATACTCCCTTTTCTATTGCAAGATCAGAACTAGCTTCATATGCTGTGTAGCATAATAGCTTGCCAATTTTTCTGGTAAAACGTACAGCACTATCAGACCCATATTCCAACCCTATTAAGGTAAGACAGTTTGCAAGTGCAGTAACCCCTAACCCCATACGTCTTTTATTTTTTGCTTCTTTTTCCTGCATCTTCAAGGGGTAATGCGTCTTATCAATAACATTATCCATAGCACGTACAACTATCGGTATATCGTTTTTAAATCTTTCTATATCAAAATGATTATTATCTACATATTTTATTAGGTTAAAACTACCTAATAAACATGCCCCGAATGGCGGTAATGGCTGTTCTCCACAAGGATTTGTTGCTTTAATCGTTTCACAATACTGTAATGGGTTATCTTCATTTATCCTATCAATAAATAGAACACCTGGTTCAGCCCAATCCCAGTTTGCCCTCATAATTTCGTCCCAAAGAGCTACTGCATTTATTTCTTTATAAACTGTATTATTGAACTTTAACTCAAATGGTTTATCATGCTTAACACATGCCATAAACTCATCTGTAACACCTATTGATATATTAAAATTAGTTAGTTGATCTTGGTTTTGCTTTGCACGTATAAACTCCTCTATATCTGGATGATCTACACGTAAAACTCCCATCATCGCACCACGCCTATGACCAGCAGATACAATCGTTCTGCAAACAGCATCAAATATGTGCATAAAAGATACAGGGCCACTAGCGGTAGAATCAAGGCTAACAATACGATCACCACTAGGACGTATACTACTAAAGTCATAGCCAATACCACCACCTCTCCGCATTGTCTCAGCAGCGTCCGAGGCTCTTTCCATGATAGATTCCAAACTGTCGTAAATAGTTCCCGATACAAAGCAATTATATGCTGTAACATTTCGTGGACTCCCCATTGCTGATTGAACTCGTCCTGCAGGCATAAACCGTTGATTTAATAATACATCCTTTAGCTCTGCTCTATGGCCACTATCGTCACTCATAGAAGCAGCATTTCTATTTGCTGATTCCTCAAAGCTTTCATTTGGTAGTCTGTATTTAGTGGCGTGTAGTTCATCACATACTTTTATCTTTGGCCCATACATTACTTTTTTTCCTCTTCTATAATAATAAGTTTCCGTAAATACCACTGTGCTTTCTTTAAATCTTCTACCCCATTCTTATACCTATAACGCCATAGATATTTTAAAATATTTCCTTGTAGATAGTATTCAAATCCATCTTCTGTAACTGCCTCTATTGCATTTATACATTCTACACCAGTTTTATTGTAATGTAAAGGACTATTAACAAGATCATTTAATGTACTCTTTGTATGTTTCTTAGAAGCTTCTGCTTTATTTAACTTTTCATAATCTTCATATTTCATAATAATATAATCCCTATTATAATATAAATACCATATATAGCTATTGCAGCTATAGTCCCGTGAAAATCATTATCCATTCTTTACAGCACCCCTACAAGCTTGTTTTGATTGCTTCTTCTTCTTGTCAGTAACAACTTTATGCCCTAACTTCCAACATATTACCTGCAGTAGGCTACGAGGCTTTTTTTGCTTTCTTATTTTTTGTACCATACTCCTCTTTTAACCTCGCTATACTATACCATTGTGGTTCATACCTACCGTTTGATACTTCTTCTTTTACTAAAATCCCACGCCAATAATTACTATTGGCAGGGCCAGCGAAATCGTGATGACTATCAAAATAGCAACCCACAACACAAGCTTGCAACCCTCGTTCTTCATGGAAATCCCTCGTATGTGTATGTCCTACTGTATAGGAATGATGTTCCTGTTTAATTATTGCCCTCGCTAGATTTACAGAGCCTAAAGGTTTACTCATAATAGGTGACGGGCATACATGATTATAAAATATACCATCCTGTTCTACTGCAAACATATAATTCGATACAATATCATTAAACCTATCTTCTTCTAAATCTTGTATACCATAAGTATCTGCCATAACCCCAGAAAATTCTGTAGACCTGTTTATCCTGTCTTCGTGGTTTCCCCGTACTTTAATACGTTTAGGTAATCCACGGCCTTTTTTAAATGGATGCCATAATTTTTCCATTGCATCCTTATATGCATCTACATCATCAAGATATCGCCTACTGTCATACCCTTTCTTACCTTTATCATAACTACATAAAGATGGCATATCAGCACTATCCCCTATATCAATAACTACATCTGGCTTTATATCTTTTATGAACTTTCCAAGCCATATGAAGCGATCATTATTGTGGTCAGGTGATGCATGACTATCTGGTATTATTAAATGTCTCATTATGCGTTACCTTCTGTTTCCATTGTTTCTAAACCTTCTTTTGCCTTTCTTACACCGATGTGTTCTAGCCATAGTGAGAATACATCTGCACATTGAAATGCAGCTATAGTATTTGGTGTGTCAGGCTTGCCTTTAACTGTCATTATTAAATGCCCACCTTCAGTTGTAAATATTAGATACGATTTCTCATTATCATATTCCATCGTATCCTCATTATTAGGTATATCCTCTGGGTTTCTACTCTTTACCATTGAAGTATACCCCCAGAAATGTATCTGCTTTTAGTACTACAAGTGGGTCTTTATTGTTCATCTTCAAAAATACTATCGGGGGATGCTTCCCATGTGATGAAGCCTGATCCATCGTCTTGTAAATCCCCTTGAATTTCTCCTGATTCTTGCACTCTATCGAAAATGGGAACTTCTTGTGAATTGACCTCATCAATTTGATGTCTGATCCACTCTCTCCCATTATAGCTGTGCGGATCAAGTCCGTGTTCTTCGGTAGGCCAATCAAGCATATCAATCGTTCCTTCACCCAATTCTGCAAACGCCTCCCTTTCGCTTTCGCTGATGAAGTCTTCATTTATTAATCCTTTCAATTCACTAACCTCTTCTGAAGTTATGTCAGGGTTACTCCACGCCCAATCCATAACATCCTTTTCTGTTATATTACCATTCTCATAGGCAATAATAACTTCTTCCATTGTAATCATTTTGGTTCTCCAAAGTACCACCTACTAGTTGCACCTCGTGGGTTCTTTCTGAATACAAGTTCTTTCCCCCAACAAGATTGTTTAAATTTACAGTATCGGCAATTTACTCCTAATGTGTAATTACCAGTTAACTTTCTTCTTACAAGTTCTGCTTCCTTTTTAAAGCAGCGTTCAAATGGTGCATCATCTGCAAGTGCTTTTGCATTTACTTTTGCTGTATGTAACGCTTTTCTTTCATATGCACCGCTATTTTCTGGTGTCTTTAATACGGCAATATCCCCTGTCTCCTTATTAAATGCTATCCACCCTCCAAAGGGAATACCTTTTGCAGCACCATATAAATATCCTTGAGATACATACCCAAAAGGATCATCCTTTACAAGGTTAGCAAATCCATTTGGGTTTGAGAATTTATATGTAAAAGCATGTTTTGATGTAGACTTAATGTCGTATACTTTACCGTCTATAACAACATCTAAAGTCCCTTTAATATTAACCTTGCCAAGATCATATGAAACTTCCTCTTGATAGGACTCTATATTAATACCCGATGCCTCCATCACAGCCATTACTAATGCCTCTACCATATCCCCAAATATAAACTTTAGCTTTACTGATGCAGGTAATTCTTCTGCTTTTGCCTGTTCTTTTTCAAGCTGTTGTTGGCAGAGAGGTTTACCCACACTTGACATACGAATTTTAAATTCTTTCTTTTCCGAATTAAATTGCCTACGTAATGCTTCCTTACACCTCTCCCCAAACTCTTCTATTATCTTCTCGTCAATAGGGGATGCATCTTTTAATGAAGCTACTAAATAATCTTTTATTTTCTTTTCTAAGTCCATTTATAATTCCTTTATAAGGGGGGATTTCTCCCCCCTAGTTAAAGATTAGTCATCATCGAAGGGAACATCATCTGCTGAAACAGAAGATGTATCTTCTGAAGCACTTTCGTATTCAATAAGATCAGTAATAGTAACTTTCTGTAGTCCTGCAAAAGTGCCAGGGTATTTCTTGCTTGTGTAAGCATTAACCACTACTGTAGCTGTGCTTCCCCACCCTATACTTGCGCTATTCATATCCCGACCCTCTTCATCAATAACTTCAGGCCGTCTAATAGACTTAGCTACAATAAAATCGCCTTGTTCTGGTGCATTATCTTTAGAGCGTACACGACTTCCAAGCCCTACCTTCTCAAGGCTTTTTATGTGAGACTTATTTAAAGTAGCAATATTAACTTGATATTTTTTTGATAACTCATTTACTTCTGTAAATGAAGGGTACCATAGTTTAACATTCTCAAGTACTACAGTATTATCGGATTTGTTTGGCATTATATAACTCCTTTTAGTCAGTTGTGGTTAACTTCTATCTATATTATTACACATAATAGAGAGTATGTCAAGTACTATTTTCATCATTAGGTTTTGGTTGTAGAAATCTAGTCTCAATACCTTGGAATTTCTCCTTTAATTCTTTTGCATTAAAATCATCATCAGAAATCTTTTGTAACTCTGCGTTTATTATTTTTACTTCTGATGGTGTAAGTGATATAGTAAAAAACTGTTCTAATCCTTTAAAAAGCATAATTATTCCTTTATTCTATAAGTTGATAATATGTACAGTTCTGTCTATATTGCTGTCTCCTTTCGTATCTTTTCCATGCTGAGCCAATTTGTTCCGTTCTTAACTTCTACTTCTAACGGAACACCTAGAGTATAATTAAAATCTTCCTTCAATGTATCAATAACTCCTAACATTGCTTTACACATAAGTTTTGCTATTAATCCTTCTTCTTTTGGATAAGTATCAACAACAATACTATCGTGAACTTCATTTATTATAAGTGATTTAACTTTATTCTTTTTCATAAGATTATATAAATTTATAGTTGCTATAGGTACAATATCTGCTGTCGCAAATCCTTGCACTGGATAGTTCTTTATCTTAGTTGTACCAGATATATACCCTCGTTCATTTTTTATTGCCCAAGGAAAGCGGTACTCTCTCCCAGTTGGAAGACTTAATGATTTAAATTTAGTAGATATTGCTATTAGCTTTTTATGCCATTCTGCTATGCCTTTATACCTTCGTAGGAAATCCCTGTAATATGCTTGTTCTGCATCTGTACCTGATGTACCCCCATACAAAGGTTTAAAAGTATGTGTCTTTGCCTCCTGTCTTGTTGTAGGTTGCCCATAGCCTGTTAATAGTTCTGCTGTAGTTCCATGAGCATCCACACCATTAAGTATATCTTGTAATGCAACTTCGTCTTTACTTAAAGCAGCAGCTACACGAAATTCCAACTGTGCATAATCTGCTTCAGTTATAGTTCCTCCATCCCATCTACTAATAATGACCCGTCTAATTGGAAAAGTTTCTCCTCTTGGTTGGTTATGGAAATTCGGACTACGGCTTGATAACCTTCCTGTTGAAGTAACACATTGCATAAATTGTGTATGTAGGACGTTACTTCCTTTGATATTTTCTTTGATCCCTTTGATAAAAGAGGTGAGGTAGTGTGACACGGCATTAAAGCGTACCAACTTCGAGAGGAATTGTTTTGCTTCTCCATCTGCGCTCCTTGCTAACTCTTCTAATTTTGATTTACTACATGAATATCCATGAGCAGCTAAATCATTGATACTGCTAGGTAATTGCTGAAACCCTGCAAGTTGTGAGTAATCTGTTTCATAGTATATACCACACCCATTGCATAAATTACATTTATAATGGGGACTTCCCCAAGTACCATCTTTTCTTTTTCTTGATACTTTACCAGTACCTTTACACCCATTACATTGTTGTGCTGTTGTTTTGTACACAGCAAACGAATGTTCTTCTATGTTTCTTGATAGTTGACTTTTACCCATACTTACTGGTCTTTTAGGTTTTCTCGTCCCATTTACAACTTCAGTACCAAGATTAAATACTTCAGCCCATTTCTTTTTTGAATATGGTCTACGTGAAAATATAAGCATACTTAGATCATCATTTGATGTTAGCTTAAATGGTGTATCTCCTAATGCATTTCTTGCATACTCTTCAAGATCAATAGTTAAATCCTTTAGTTCTTTTGTATAGTCCCTTTCAAGTTTATTGAGTGCTTCTGTGTCTATACGTATACCTGCTCTCTCCATATCTATAAGAACACGGCACATATCATTCATTGTACTTACAAGTTTACCATCTAATTCTTCTTTTTGTTCCTGATATAAATCCCATGTAATATTTACATCATTCTTACCGTAATCTTCTACAACATCCCAAGGAATACTCTCAAATCCTATTCCAACATCAAGATATTCTTGTGTTAAATCACGTTTAGGTGCAATATTGTATCGTCTGCAACATGAAGATAAATCTAGACGTATTTGCTTTAAACCACCTGCTTTTAAATATTCATAAATCATTGTATCGTATATTTTACCATCATATTTAAAGCCACATTCAAGTAGCCATGATAAATCAAATTTTATATTATGCCCTACTAGTATATCAGTTTTATCCAATATATCCTGTATTATATTTTTTGCGTTATTGGTTGCCTTCTGTTTTGTATGATTAAAGCACACGTATTCTTCACATGATAGTGATTTTGTACCTACACTTACAATATAATTTTCTGGTATGTATGGGCTTGGGTCACTATTAAAACTTGTTGTTTCAATATCAATTACAGTCTCTATCATTATCTTACTCCAGTATCTACTTCATCTTTCCATTGGTTTGTTCTTGCATTGAATATAACTGGACTATCCCCATGCCATCCTGTTATTTTGTTTTTACTAATATTAATATACCTTATTTGTTTCCTTATGTCAATACCTGTTTCTTTCATAAAATCTGCCTTTCCAATTCCTATAATTATATCCGCTTCTCCTGCTTTACCTGTCTTACTGCCATCAAGCATACTGTAGTGTAATTTATCCACACCGTCAGCATCTACTGAAGCTTGAGATACATTTATTACAAGGCAGTCCCCTGTTTTTGCAAGCTCTCTTGTACGTACATACAACTCTTTTAACTTTTCATGTGTTGCATTAAACTTCTTTCTGTTAATTGAAATCTTATCTACTTGATCTAAAACAACTATATCTGGCTTATCCCTTTTAGTCCTTGCTATAATTGTATCTATATCAATTACACCTATTTCCCTTACCTTTAAAAACTCCTGTGCCTTTATCCATTTAGGATGATCTTCTTTTGCATTAATAGCTTCCATAATCTTTTCATCTGTTTCCCCTGTAACGGCTCTTCGTATGTTTAGCATTATCTTTAGCCCAGGTTCCTCATTAGCATAGTATTCTACATGCAGCCCACTCTTAATAAATGTTGCTACTTGATGTGCTACAAAGCTTGATTTACCTATCTCTGGTCTACCAAACACAATAGCTAAATTACCCCTTGCTAATCCCCTTATTTCTCTTTGTAACGACCCTATGTTTAGAGGTATGTTACGTGAATCATTGTAAAACTTTGAT
>VTLG01007654.1_pt1 | contig 36667 bp, 61 predicted proteins | sample 4694571 | NCBI WGS metagenome assembly VTLG01 (sample SAMN12604809, study PRJNA352737) | marine metagenome | biome: ENVO:00000447; feature: ENVO:00000209|ENVO:00000569|ENVO:01000036; material: ENVO:00002151; isolation source: viral sequences binned using virsorter ...
ATGCGAAAGAAACTGGTTCTTTTGGATCTACCTTTGATGGGTTTAAATAAGAAGAAACAAGTGGGCGATCCCCCTGCTCTTCTGCTTTTTTGACTTTTTCTTCAAAAGTGGCTGAAAATTTCATAAGCTTGAAATTGTTAAATAGCGTTTGTAATCAATGGGCAAAATATATTTGCACAATCTCATTCTAATAGCTTGACCGCTAAATGTAAATAGCCTAAAATGAAAAAACCTCCGAAGTCTGTCGATTACCAGAACAGAAATCAGAGGTTTTCACTTATCCTAATAGAATGATACATGACAATTATTAGTTTCGTCAAGACTCTCCCTGAGAATCTAGTTTATGCACCTATCTATAAAAAAGATGCACTAATGAAATCAGGCCGTAAGGCTACAGGTAAAAACCCATTAGAAGAATCATGGGAAAGAGATTTTGATAAGCATGACGTAGAACTTGCGATTGAAAAGAATCCTGATCTGCAAGCTATCGGCCTTTATACAGGTATTAGAGGAAAAGGTATCGTAATTCTTGATATTGATAAAGACCATGCAGTATTAAAAAGAAAATGGTCTGAAACCCTCATAGGTGCTCCTAAAATCACTTCTACTAAGAAAGATGCAGCAAAGTATATCTTTAGCGTTCCAGAAGCTCTATGGGGTGAGGTGAAGGGTCATGGCCTTCGCAAAGAAGAAGGTGGTAACTATGAAATACTTTGGGGAAGAAGGCAGGGTGTTATCTTTGGTGCTTACCCAGGTGGACATAGTTCAGAAGAAGGTTTCTATACATTAACTGGCGATCTTTCAAAGATACCTGTAGCTCCTGCTTGGTTATTGGCTGAAATGAAAGCTCCTCCAAAACCAGTACAAAACAAAAAAGATTTAGACTTCAGCGATAGAACAGAAGATGAGATTGCTCAGATTATTCACGATTGCCTATCAGTTATCTCTCATCAAGGTTTAGGTAGTAGAGAACATTGGGTAAGAGTTGGAATGGCTATTCATTCTGCTTTACCTAATGATCTTGGTTTATCTTTATGGTCATTCTGGTCTGCTCAAGATCCTGACTTTGCTGCTGAATGGGAAGATGCAGGAGATTATGACACTCCCTGCACAACTGCTTGGTATTCATTTAAAAGTGGTGGTATCGGATTAGGCACTCTTATTTGGCTAGCAGATAGAGAAGACCCTGAAAGACATAGATTTTCTCCTGAAAACAAAAAGATTGTTAAAGAGGCTGAAGAGAAGAAAGTCCAAGAAGTTAGAACATCAACTCTTGATTTTGGTGATGTAATAAAACGTGCCAAAAATATTCTTGAGTTGGATAACCCTGCTGAAATGAATTACAAGCTAAATACTTTGGCATTGAAAGCAGGATATAGAGATCAATCCTCTTTAGAGAAACTTATTGTCGATCAGATTCAATATGAAAGTCAAAAAGGTATTCTTGATATAGCTGATCTTTTTGCATTAGATATTCAGAGGGAATACTTGATACCTGATATTCTTCCTACTCCTTCAGTTGTTCTTATATATGGTGCTGGTGGAGATGGTAAATCTATGAGTGCTTGGACTATGGCAAAACATATTGCTACTGGAGATCCTTTCCTAGTTAGAGGTAGCAAAGTTCCCGTAGAACAAGGAAATGTTTTACTACTGAATGGCGATCAACCATTATCTCAGTTAAAAGAACAGTTAGAAGAAGTTAACTTTCCTATCGAAAGCAACGTAAAAATTCAGACTGATTGGCAGTTACAAAGATATGCTCAGTTTATTAAGTTGATGCAAACTTATACACCAAAGCTAGTTGTTATTGACTCCTTAATTGGTTGTAGTGGTGGTAGGGCTTTTGATGAAAACAAATCAGACTTTGCTCAACCTTTGTATTGGCTTACCAGAAATAATGGCGTTCTCTTTCCAAGGACTACTATCCTTATAATTCATCACGCTAACAAGAATGGTGGGTTTAGGGGAACATCAGCTATCAGAGATGCTGTTGATGAAACTTGGAAGTTATCTAAACCGACCCAAGAACAAATTAATAAGGTAGGTCGTAATAGCAGATTTATTACTATCGAAAAATCTAGGTCTGGAAGAATGGGTACTCAAATGATAATGAAGATGAAAGATGATCTTACCTTCGCTATCGCTGATTACACTCCTGAAGTTTCTGCTGATTCTGGTTCTCCTACAACTGTTCAGGATAAAGTTCTTCAAAAGCTAAGAAAAATACACCCAGAAACTTATACCATAAATCAAATGATTCACGACCCAATGGTTGATGGTAAAGATGCTGCGATAAGGAAATCGTTCCAAAGATTACTTAAAAAAGGTCTTATTGAAGTGTGTGTTAATGCTTTTGAAGATGATAATTCTAACAAGTCTTATAGAGCAGTCCTCGCACGGGGAGAGGGTGCATATCTTGTCCCATTGGAAGAATCTTAGTCGTACCAATAGATTTCAGTGGGACAACTGTGTGAGACAAAATAGATTGTCCCATTGTTTCTGGAACGTAGGACAACTTTACTTGTCCCATACCCTTGTCCCATACCAAATCAAAGCCGTGGAGCATGATTATAGAGAATGGGACAATTTCAGCCACTCTCCCCAGAAAAAATACTCTTTAATATTAATAAAGTATCAATGTATCGAATTTGTGATAGCATTAGTTAAAAAGATATTTATGGCTGAAGCTGGCAAGAAACCCCACGGAAACAAAAAGTACTATCACGTTCTTATAGATATAAACAGAGGAGAACTATTTGATGAATACATTCGTACGAAATTAAAAATAAAACCTACTTCTTGGATAAGAGAAGTTGTTTATAAATTTTTACAAGATAAAATTGATAAAGAAGTGTATGATGAAGCATTAAAAAAAGATCAAGAAAACTGGAATAGAGCAATTCAAAACCGATTACAAGGTAGGGCACTTTCCAGAATCCTTAATTCAATCAAAAAAAAAAATGAGTGACTCCGAAAAACTAAAGAAATTAAAAGAAATAAGACGTAAAAATTTAGAAAAGAATTTTTTAGAAATTCAAATGAAAGGTCAAGATCACTATGTTTTTATTAAAGACAATGGCAAAGCTCAAGTGATTTATGACGAAGGCCGTTGGGTTACTGAACATATAAGAACATCTATTCTTAAATTTAATTATGAGATTGATAAGATTCAGAAATTATTGGTACGAGATTTTACTGATGATGAACTTAAGGAATACGAAAAAACTTTTTTAAAGGATTCTTAGGTTTTACTTTTCTCATTTCTGCTACAACACGATTAGCTTCTAGTTCTATCAATCTATTTAATAAAGAGGCCATAAAAATATCTTGGTCAAATTTTTTTCTAACAAGATGAGTGCAATATCTTTTTATATCCGTTAAATTATCAGATTTCATTATTTCTCTACACTGCATTTCAATTTCTAACTCCAGTTCAGGAGGTGCTGGTTCTATATCAATATTGAGAAATTTAGTGATTTTCATGCTGGAGGAAAAAGTTGTTTTTCTAAAATTGCAACTGCTTTATCATCGAGCGTATTTGTAGTTTGTTTAGCAAGTGACTTTAATAAGTCCACTACTAATTTTTTGACAGCCGTTGTTGTTAAAAACGTCATTAAGATTGGTTTTAAGATTTTATACATAAGAAAGTATGTGTTACATCCCAAACATACCAAACATTACAAGTTTTGGCCTTCTATCCTACTAACTGCTTTTTCTAGCTGATTAATTCTGTTAAATAATTCTCTAATATCACGTTCTCTTCTATTGCTCATGTTAGACAACACCATAAGAAAAGCGGTGGCTGCTGCTCCGATTAACGCTCCATAAACCTCTGGCATTGCTTTAAGTTATAATTATGCTTAGTATGACTAAAAAAAGTAGCTATGGCAGAAGAAAAGAAAAGCACTTTTCAAAAAATTAAAGAAAAGTTCGAGGATAAGGAAGAGCAATTTGAATACATTTCAGTCGCAGTCAGACTTCTGGTAGTTTTTTGGAGCGGACTTCTCGTTACAAGCAACTACTTACCTAAGATTCCAGGTCTTACTACTGGAGAAAAGCAGGATATAACTTTTCCAGCTTCTCTGTTAGCTACTGCACTTTCCAGTTTCGGATTAGAACAAGCTAAAAAAGGTAATAAGAAAGACGATAAAGTTGCATCAAATGAAGGTATAGTACAAACTATAAGAGTAATAACTCCTCTTAAAATTGAAGGAGCAGAAGTAATCGATCCAAAACCTAAAAAATGAAAAAGCTACTTCCGTTATTATTATTAGTAACAACACCTGTTTACGCTAATATCAAACAGGAATTTGTAACTTCTGCACAGATTTCTATTGACTCACCTTATGTTATTACAAATGCTGCTCCTAACAGCTATAGCATAAGCGGAAATAATATAACTACTTCTACAGGATCAGGAGATAGTATTGTTACTAATGGAATCGGTGGTCTTAATTTATCAAGTATTACTAATGGACTAGCTGGAGTTACAGCTACTAACAAAACAGTAACGACTGCTGGATCTGCTTTTTCTCTCAGCGAAAGTTATCAAGCTGGAGATGCTACTCAATCTGCAATCACTCCATCTAGCGGAATAGCAACTCTACCTGTTCTTGGTGGTACGACTACAGTTATCTCAGGAGGTACAAAAGGAGACTTAGCTTTAACATCTGTCTCGTCAGGGATTCATACTTGCACGGCTGGAGGATCTGGTACGAGTTGCATAGGTTCAACAACTGTACGCATTACCATTGACTAGACTTTTCTGGTTGGTTTTACTATTATTACCTATAAGAACCCTTGCTGTACCTGTTGTCCCACAATTTCGTTCAGGGTCGAGTCAGACTTCAAGCACTTCTGAATCAGTAATAAATGAAACTATCACAAGCCATCAGTATCGAACAGGGTACTCATATTCTGCGTCAGGACATAATATTGAAAGTTCCGATCTTAACGGATATATCAATCCAACCGCTACAACTCTTACAGAACAAACAGTTGGAGGGGTAAGTTTTAGTTGGACTTCACCAAACCTAGAGGCAGTTCCAAGATGGAAAGTAGTAACTCCAGGGTCAGCCTTTTCTCTTCAAGAAACTCTGATAACACCAGGATTAGACACAGTAACCACAATAACAAGAACAATAAATACAAGCACTACAATAGAAACTACAACTACATTTGGGCAATAGCCTTATTTCTTTGTCCTACAAAAGTTTTTGCCAATACAACAGTTGCAAGTCCTAGTTCTAATGCTCAAGGAGTCGTTAACAACAATGCAACAATGATAACTCCGTCATCAATGCCTTCTTTTCGTATGAGTCAAGGTATCGTCTGTGCTTCTCCTAGCTTTACAATTACTCCTTATGTAACAGACTCTCACACATTTTCTTTACCTAGAGAAACTGTTACCAGACAGAATATATATGACGAGAATACTGGAGCGATAAAATATATACAGGAAACTCCTAGATTTGAAAAAGAAAACTTTAACTTAAATTATGGAATTAGTATGCAACTGAACATTCCTTTGGGTAAGTCTCCTGCTCTTTGCCATGAAGCGACCCAAGTGAATATTGATGCTCAAAAGCTATTGATAAAGAAAACTAAAATGGAGATTAGTTTATATCGTTTAGAGATGTGTGCAAAACAAGCAAAATTAGGTGTTTATTTTAAACCTAATACTCCTAGTGCTGTTACTTGTGAAGATATTGTTGTTACTATCCCACCAAATCAAACTATCCCACATACTCATAAATTAAAATAAGTACTGGATCATCTTCGAGCAGAGGTTGAATCGAGCCAACATGCCTACAGCTTCCAATACTTAAAAAAGCAACTGACGCTCCATCAGAGCAGTAACCGATTTAACTGTTTGAATAATGGGTCTGGTCGCTTAATATTTATTCTACCTTATCTTTCTTCTTTGTCAGTTTTTTAACGATATTCTTAATAGCTGGTTTGATTATATTGAGAATAAGAGGAGAACTCGCAGCCACAAGACCAATAACAGCAGTAGAGACAATAGTGCTAGGTTCTGGGATGTATTGATCCACAAACGGAACGTCTTCATAGAGAGTGATACATTCAACCCCATCATCCCCTCTTTTATGTCCAATGACACGTTCCAATCGTTTTTCGTTACGAAAATCCCCTACCCGTTGATCTTTTTTACTAGGACAAGGTTCTAATTCAATCGGTTTATCTTCTTTGATTTCTGGTATCTCTGGTTGTTTTGATTCTGGTAAGGGTGGGGTTTCGTTATTTGTAGGTACTTCTTCTGTAACGACAAGATCCTCAGGTGTATAGTCAAGAGGAACAAAACTAGGAAATGGAACATCGCACGTTGTATATACACCATTAGGATCTTCTAATAACAAATTACGATTACCAGTATTTTTTATATCTCGATGCTGATAAGTACAACCAGGAACATCAATCTCAGGTGGTTGTGTAATAGTTATATAGTGAGGATTATAAGGTTCTGGAACATTTGGAATATATATCTCAGGAATACTTATCTCAGGTATCTCCATCTTTTACATCTCCTATAGAAATAGACCAGCCATTTTTCCCAAATTTACCAGTTTCTACAATCTTAGGTTTCTTGACTTTTTTATCTAATTCTTCGTGATATTTTTTTATATCATTATCTAGCTCTAAATTAAATTTTTGCATCCGCAACCAGTGAATTAATTTATCTATATAGTATTTTATTAGTTTTTTAATAAAACCAAATATCATTTTGCTAAATAAACTTCTACATAAGAGTTACATTTAGGACAGGATAAATTAGTTACCATTGAATATTCTTCTGCAAGAACAGGTTGGAAATCTTCATCAATACTGTGATCTCCACCCCAAATTAATTCAGTTTTACAGTGCCAGCAGTTCACGAACCAAAACCCTCTGGTAAATCTATACCTGGCTGAACCATCTCAGGTAAAGCATTATCCAATACTTTAGGCATTAATCCTTGAACATTATCAATAATCTCATTCATCATCTTTGTTTTAAATTGTTCTGATGTAAAGTATTTATAAGCAAAATACGTTCCACCACTCATGGAAGCTACCATTACAAATGAGACAATACTCAAAATGTTAGCGATTTTTTGAAACATGATAAAATTTGCAGTTATTAAAGCTATGTCTGTAATGAGCATAGCAGTATTACTACTAATTATAGGTCTATCTCCTCTCTACGTCACGATGGGCTTAATGACAAGACAAATGCAGGAATCTAATCGTTAGGATCGTCTGGATATTGTGTCATGTTAGGTGTTACAACACCATCTTTTTCTGTTGAGCCATAAAGAGTAACTAAAGCTGCGGTATCTGCACAGTTATCAATCTCTGTTTCTCTGGTCAAACAAGCAGTTCTAACGGCAGTTCTGTAAGTTTTTATTGTTGTAGGTATTGCTTTTGATGTCTCTGCTTTTCTAATAACGTACCAATCATATTTAGCTAACAAAGAACCAGCAATAGTTTTCTCCCGTGCTTTTAATACTGATTTAACACCTAAAGTAACAACCTGATCTCCATTTTCATCTAATACTGGATCGCCATTTTCATCAACTTCATTTGTATCTGTAAGAGTTTTTGCAGATCCATCGCCATTATAAAAACGACCATCATATACTGGATCGTCAGCTACCTCAGTAATACCGAGGGCTGTTTTCTCATCTGCTGTTGATAATCTTAACCAGTTAGCAGGGTAATTTATATCCCCATGTGTAAAAGGAACATCAACTGCTAATGGATTTCCGTCTAATTTAAATGCCATATCTATATACTACCTTGCCCTTGCATTTTTGAAAGGAGATTCTGCAAATGCTAAATAAATATATGTTTGACCACTACCATTAACAGCATTATCAGTTGTTTTAAATTTAAAGCCATTTGATAAAATATCTATTGACGCTGCTGTTACTTCAGCAGTAGATACATGAGCTTGTAAAACAACTGTAACTTCATTGAAAGTACTTCTAGCAGTATCATAAATTAACCAACCTGTACTTGATAATGTTGTTGACTTCATCATTACCCAAGCTGGTCTGAAGCTTGTGAAAACAAACATACCATCAGTTGATCCGTTGCCTGTATATGACCCAAACTTGCTATACCCTGCTACTTCACTAAAACAATAAGCTATAGCTGTATCACCTACATTATTAATGTATCCTTCTGTTAAATAAAATTTTGTAGAATCTGGTGCTGTATTTCCCCAAGCAAGTGCATTATTGGTTTTAGCATTAGTTGAATTAAGATGCAAAAAATCTTGTGCTTGATTTGAAAAATCTTGATGCCATACCCACCAACTACTTGTGTCATTTCTTAGTTTAACAATATAAAGTGCTGGTTTAACACCTAAACCATGACCTATACCATAAGTACCTGATCCAGCAGCATAATTATCTGTAAAGCTAACAATCGAAAATCCTGCCGTTGCGTTAACTTTCAAAGTTGTTTGTATATCACCATCAAAATTACTCGACCCAAGAGTTGAATTTGTATTGACCTGTCCTCCCATTCCACTATGAGAAGAACAATAGTAATAAAGGGTAGGAGCAGAAGCAGCTACAACTATCGTTACCTGAGTTGAGCTATTATGTGTAACCCCTGTTGTATATTCAGACCCACCGCCATGAGTACCATCTGATGTTGTAGAAAATCTAAAAGGGTGTCCTGATGGATAGTTGAATATATAAGTACCACCTTCTGCAAGATCAAGAGTTACAGCATTTGCAGCAAATCCATCAAATCTAAACTTATTTCCAGAATCATCAACAACTGTAACTGTATAGGTCTTGCCATCTGTCTCCCCTGCATCCCAATTCCATGCAACAAAATTCTCACTATTACTATTTACATTTCCAGAATTACCTAGAGTAAATCCATCAGAAGTAAAAGCTGTAATCCTACCTGATGCTGTATTTTCAGCAGCATTTAAATTGGAAGATAAACTTTTTAAAGTTCCCCTTACTTGGTCATTTAATTCATGTGGTTCAGTTGAACTTCTTGATTTGATCCACAACCAATCAGGAGAAAAATTTAATCCTGATAAAGTTTGACCAGAGCCATTACCTGTATAGAGCAAAGTATCAAAATGTTTATTAGGTAGCTTTATTGTTGGTTCGGGTAAGTTTGCTGAACATATTGTTTCAAATCCTGTGGGTTGCGTATATACAAAATCTCTTTGACCAAAATTCCAAGAATATGCTCCAGAGTCAAAACTAGATCCGTCACTTGCAGCAAAGAAATAATCTACACCACTAGCAAAAGTAAATGAAATTGCTCCTTGTGATGCACCATTTTTATAAAAAGTAACTTGATTGTTGTCTACATCAACAGCAACTCCAATAACATCATTTTGTGTAAATGTAGCACCATAACTTGACCATGTACCATCTAATCTTTTTTGTCCATTTATGTAGTACCTAAGATTACTGTTAGTATAAGTATAAGTTGTCATTCCAATATAATTTGTTGCTTGGATAATAGGAGCATAATTTGGACCATTATTTGTCATAGTGGCCTCCATAAACCATTTACCAGTTTTAGGAATTACAAAATTTGAATAAGTTGTAGATGATGCAGTAGCCGTTGTAATATCCATATTGCCATTAGACAAAGTTACTGACGAACCTTGTCCAGGGTCTACAGGATTAAAAGTAGGAAAATTATTTGTAGGTGTGTCTGATAAAGCATCATTACCAACACCAGCTACAACAGAAAAATTATTTGGTGTGAAGTTATTACCATTTCCGCTTCTATCAGTTCCTAAAGTATTAGTTGAAAAATTTAAATAAAATCCATTTGTTCCATAACCACCGCCATACTTTTTAGGATTCCATTGGCCTGTTAGTGCGTCTGTTTCTCCAAAATATGAAGCGTCATATTGCTGTCCATCAATAAAGTTAATTTCTGCCATATATCCGTCAAATTCCATACCAGCAGAGCCTTGCCCACTTGTTCTGTAACCTAAAGTATGCAAGGTATTATTATTCATTGCATTTAGTGCATATCCAGAGGAAGGATTACTTCTTAATCCGAAATCTGTAATCTCAACTCCATTTACATACATTCTCATTCTGTTGTCTGCTGTGCTGTTATCTGTATCCAAAGCACAAACAAGATGAAACCAAGCTGAAGGATCTCTAAATACTTGCGTTGTGTTTAAACCAGCAGGATTACTTCCAGACTGTTCGGGAGCTAAATCCCAAGTTATTTCATCATTACTCGCAAAAAAGATATGAGATGCGTTTGCGTTTCCACCAAATATTCTTTGTTCTCCAGCACTACCTCCTAAATTCCCTCTTTTTATCCAAGCACTAAAAGTCCATTTCTTTCTGTCACCAGCACTACTAGGTGTCCTACTTAGATAAGCTGTGTCATCATCATTAAATCTTAAACTACGTTCTATTTCATACGCTTTCTTCTTTGCAAGAAAGAATGTGCTAGGACTGCCAAGACTGCTCATTAGCTAAAGTTTCCAATAAACTGTGCAGTTATATTTGTTGTGGTTCGTGCGATCCAAGCAATAACATCCACTTGGTTTGCACCTGTTGATAATGTAGGTGCTGTTCCATCACTGAAATCCCAATACGATCCAAATGCTGCAGTTCTACTTCCTGTGCCATCTTGAGTTATAAACAGAACACCGCTTTGACCAGCAGAAATATTTGAAGGGTTGGCAAAGGTAACATTACCAGTAAGTGTTGTAGAAAAATTATTAGCAGTTCTAAAATCTAAAGTAATTGTAGATGCGTAGGAAACAGCAGATATTTCTCCAATAGTCCCTTTTGTGGTTACTCTTCCGTTACCAGAACCACCGCCATTATCAAATACAAGCGTATTTAAAGTGCTTGTTTCGTGTGCGACATTAGTGACTTTTAATGTACTCATGGCTTGGGATTAGCGTCTTTTACAGCTTTGATATGTGTAGCCCACGTTCCTGTTGTATCTAATTTTCCAGCGACTATATCTTTGTATAGCATATCTAACTGATCTCCAAGAGAAGCATAAATTGTAGAACCATCAGTTGTTCTATCAGTTTTGTATTTTACTTTTGCTGCCTCTGTGTTTAATTCTGTTCGTGCAGTATCTATCTTGCTTTGCTCAAGAGTTACAGATTTACCATCTTTATCAAATGCACCAGCAGAGTCGTCAATACTAACAACTGTTCCAGCGTATGCTTTGTAAATAGCTTCGTGATCTAAGGCCATAATAGTTTTTCCTTAATTATAGAAGATAGCCATTATGCTGCTACCTCCATAACTGTAATACTTGACGGAGCAGAATAATCATCAGAATAAGCCCTTCTTCCTATATAAAATGTTGAACTATCGTTAGTATCTGCATAAACTTTTATTGTATGAGCATTAGTGTCTCCAAATCCATCATATAAAAATGTATTAGTCACATTAAACACTGAATATGTTTGATTTGTTGTACTCGAAGTATGAACGTGTTGAACCATAAAATAGTTATCAGTTGTTCCTGCTGTTGAGTTTGCTGCTGTTATTTCAGTTGAACCATCATAAAGAGTAAAGCCAATTAAAGAACGACCTGATACACCATAATGAATACTTGACGATATTAATAATTTACTATTAGATGCTGTTTGTGTAATTGTTACATTCAAGCCTGTAATTTCTACATCATTAGAAGCAGAACTAAAATGATCTTTTTTATAACCTTGAACAATTTGAAGAATTTTACCGCCAGTATCAGCACCAAAACTTAAGTTACCAGAGCCGTCTGTTTTTAATACCTGTCCAGATGTACCATCAGCATTGGGTAGTTTAAATACTACGTCTGCTGAAGTTGGTGCGGAAGTTGGTGAGTTAAGTGAAACAACATTACCGCCTGAGTGTTTGAGTGAAATTTTAGACATTAAGCTGCCACCTCCATTGCCATAATTGATGAAATAACACCATGATGGTCTGCGTCTGGTGCATTATATGGTCTATTAACATAAATAGTTGCACCAATATGTAATTCTGCAAATTGAACTTTATATGTTGTAGCTGATGTTGTATTTGGAGAATCTAAAACCTCGAACTGTACTTGCCATATTTGACTTCTTCCAGTAGTTGTTGTAGAACCAGCATTTAAAATTTTAAAAGCACCAGTACTATTGTAAGATGCTGTACCACTTGCTGTAGATTTTCCGATCTCTGTTGAATCTCTGAAAATTTTTAAAGTTCCTTGACCATTTAATTGAGTTCCCATTGCTACATATCCTCTAAATAAAATTTTATTTGAAGATGAACTAGGTGTTATAGAAATTGAAAGTCCAGAAATGTCTACAAAAGTATCTCCTGATGAAGAAGCAGTATCAGTTTTAGTTGCGTTTTTAACTTGAAGAATTTTACCACCAACACCACTTGCTAGATCATCAGCAGTAACACAGCCATCAGGCAAACCCCCTGCTGAAATTCCTGTTATTGAACCTGACCCGTTGATTGCTATTGGCATAACTATAAGATAACTAATATTGCACCAGATGGCACAGTTATTGTAACTCCGTTATTTATTGTAGGACTTACAGTATGAGCGTGTTTATTGGCTGTAATACTATAAGAAGTTGTTACATTTTGGTCACTCTCAAAAAAGCATTCATCTGTACCACCGCCAGTTGCACCAGCGCCACCACCAATAGCACCCCAAGCACCATTGTTGTAGCCTTCAAACTGGTTAAGAGTGCTGTTGTGTCTCAGCATTCCAACAGCGGGGCTGCCGTCTCTCTGAGCCGTTGTACCAGATGGAATAGTTAAGCTAGATGTATAGTTATGAGTTATCTTGCCTGTGAAAGTACCGCCAGCCTGTGGCATTAATCCTAAGTTGGTACTAGCTGCTGTTCCTACAGTTACATATCCATTATTTGCTGCATTTCTAATTTTTAAAAGTCCGTCAGATGTATCAACGTGCCATTGGAACGCAAAATTAGTTGTTAATGCACCAGAGTTGCTATTATTAGATGCTAGAGCTTGCAAAACATTATTAATGTCTGCTCTAACGGCAGCACCCGTTCCATTATCAATAACATAATCGTGTTGAGCCATTTAGATAATCAACATTAAGTTTATTCTACCCTCCTTTACCAAATCCGACAGCCTGATAAGTGAAATTTCTATCAATCGAAGCATTTGATGAATTTTTAAAGTGAACAGTAAAACCCGTTCCAGATACACTAGACACTTCAAAGTAATCTCCTGATACCATATTCTGAGCATTGATACCAATAGAGGGTAAATTAGTATTTGCTCCCAGAATCGAAGATGTACCGACAAAAAACGGGTGGGTAAAGGTAATAGCTTTAGCTCCTGCTCCGCTTGCTGTTAGATTACCTTGTTCTGTCCTTCTCTGTAAAGATGCTGTATAACCTAACTGCGAAACTTTTATATCCTGTGCTGTGTCGTTACTTGTAAGATTTACTTTAAATTTAAAACCTCTTCCTTTATAAGTACCATTAGCAAAAGTTTGAAATGCAGTATAAGTTGGAGATCCAGTACTAGGATTATCCTGTGTGACTGCAACTTGCATTTCTGCATTTACATCAAGAGCTTCTGTACCATCAAAGTCTGTAATACTATCAATTAAACCTCTGGAATCAAACAGATCCGAAGGGAAAAATGCTTCAGTAAGAAAATGTCGTTTAAAATCTACACTAAATACAGCACCTAGATCCAAGAAAGAACTTGCTGCTGCTCCACCAAATTCGTAAGTGCCTGATGAAGAAATACCTCCAAAGTCATCAATAGAACCAACTAAATCAAAATCAGTTATTGCATCAAATAAACCAGTACCAGATAAATTTAAACTGTTTGTAGTCGCATCAAAAGAGACATTAGTTTTAGTTCCTTGAAATTTTGGACTGTCCTGATCTTCTCTTCTTGTTAAAGCTATTAAAGGAGCTAAATTATCAGGTAAATCAATAATTACACTTGTTTCTCCAGCACTAAACCTGTCTCCATCGTCTCTAAATTTTAAAATATATTCTCCTTCTAAATAAGGTACCTCCGCAGTTGTCGTATTACCAGCTAATGCTTGGATCAGATCGGTGCTATTAGCAAAAGTTCCAGAACCATCTGTAAGCGTAGAGTGTCTTACATAAACACGACCACCATGAATTACATCAACATCAGTAGATAAATTCCAACGTAATCTTACTAACTTTTCACTAATAGGTTCTGCGGTCAAACCAGTAACATTTCCTGGTAAAGCAGTCTTGCCTTGTGCAACAAAAGTAAGATCAGCAGAAGTAGCACTTGTCTGTAATGCAGCGTTGTAACTGAATACTTGAAATTCATACGTTCCAATATCACTATCAAATATTTCAAAGTCAGGACTAGAAACTGTTTGTGATACAAAGTTTCCATTATTGAATCTATAGTTCACTTGATACTGCGTAACACCGACAATAGGTTGCCAACTAAGAATTAATTTAGATACAGCTTGGTTATTGATAACAACAATTTTTTCTTCAGCTTGTAATGCTGATGGAGGATCTTTGGGAAGATTTAATATAGATACTGTTCTAGTTGGCAAACTTGCACCATCTTCAATAAAGGCATATTTAGCATTTACATAAGACAAAGCAGTAATCGCATAATTTATACCATCAGATTCCTCTACTGTTATTACTCTAAACTTCTGAGCTAAAACTGTGTCATTCTGTAAAAGCCAAACAGTATTTATATTTGGAGTATCAGAATAAGCGGAAGAAACTGTAATTACTGCACCAGATATAGATTGAACAGTTTTTGTTTCTACTGTTCCATTTGGTAAAACTACACTTAATGTTGGATTATTTGTTGTTGGTAAATCTGTCGCAGCAGTATCATCTACAGTTATTTGGGTCGTTGTCGCAGCAGTAACTCTTCCACCTCTGCGAACACCAGAACGAACAGGATCAGCAATATCAATAACAGCACCAGGTCTTACAACAACACCAGAGTCTATAGAAGTCGAAAATGCTACGATTTCACTTTCATTTTGTTCAGCAAATAAAATAGCTTTTGCTAATCTTCTAGCTTGCCCTCTACTGGTACACGCAAATCCTTTTACTTGTTTAATAATTACTCCAAACTTAGCTATCGAAGCAGTATCTTCATAAACCTCATAATCTATTTCTCTACTATCCATATTGAAGTAAGAGACAGAAATTACAGTATTTCTTGTTTTTAATCCACTTCCCGAATAACTAAATCCTTCTGATGTAACATTCGCAAGATTAAATAAATAGCTTGCATCTTTTGGACTATCTTGTGCGAGTTGAATACTACCAGCAGCCCATATTGGCATACATCTCATAACCCCTGCTAATTCATTTATAAGATCAAATGCCTCACTTGAAGATTGAATATTTACATTGCAACTGAATCTAGCTTCCTGCCCTCCAAATCCATCTGATACCAACGTATTTGCAAACTTACTCGCAGTAACAAAAGAAAATAAGTCAAGAGAACTATCAGTTATGTGATTACCAAACCCATATCTAGTATCTGTAAGAAGATCAAGTAAGACCATTGCAGGACATGAACACCATTGAGCAGCACCCATAACTCCATTAAAAATATACCCAGTTGGATAAACAATACGACCAGTTGTACTATCGACAGTTGGAGTTCCAGAACCACTAGCACCAGCACCAGGAATCCTAACTTTTATTCCTCTGATACGATACTTCCTTGTTGGTATTGATTGAAACTGCATAGAGTCCAATCGAAGAGAAGCATAAGCACTATCGGCATAAGTATTGGCATCATCAATAATCTCACCAAAACTTGTCCATGTAAAAGCGTCTATAAGACTTGCATCTGTACTATCTGCGGTTACTCTTGTAACTCTTATATCAACAGGAAAAGCACCCGTAAGATTTACCCTGTAATCTCTTTGGTACGCATCAGCACTTCGACCTGTAATTGTGTCAGAAATAGTATCAGTAAACCCACCAGAATTATATTGAACAGCAATTTTTAAAGAAACAGAAGAGCCTAATAAATCTCCTTTATCTGTAGCTTTTTGTAATTGTGGCAATGTAATAGTTACATTAACTGCATCAACATTAGAATTTGTTATCTGCCTAGTAACAGGAGAAGATTGAGTTACAGTTACTCCTACTGCTGTAATAGAAGAACTACTTTCAATTCCTTCAACTTTTGTTTGACCTGACGTTCCAAAACGAGGATTGAATGTTACATCTTGAAAGTTAAAATCAGTTGTAGCTGGATTAGTTGAATCAGCAGTAGATTTTAAAACAGGAGTATCGTTGAGAAATACATCTTTCAATGCAGCATTATTGTATGCAGCAGTTCCTTGCGTTCTCCCTTCTTTTGATGCGGAAGCAAAACCCTCAATCTCTCCTTCAGAAATAAGATCAAGAAAAGTAGCAAACTGCCTACTGTGTAAAGTATCAGGTGCTCTAGTTGGTTGGGGTGGAGTAGGAGGAGAAGGTGCTCCAGATCCTCTAATAATTTTTGGTTTCGTCATGCTTGTACCTGTTGAGTATCAATCGCACCACTTATAACTACTGATCCTGTTACTATCTCTCCATAAACTATTGGAACGGGAGTACCAGCCCTTGATGTATTTTGCGTTCCAGAAAAACTAAATGATAATTGTGGATCTTGTTCTGACTTAAATTCTTTTGGTTTAGGTAAAGGAAATAACATTTCACTTACACCCATTATTGTCAATCCCACTCCAAGGTTCATTGTTACACCCGCTATGACCTTACCTACTTTTCCAAATACTAAACCTTTGCCTCCAAATATTTCCATAGCACCAAACCCACCTCCTGCCATAATTGTTCCACCTATTAAAGCAGCACCTAATAATATTTTTCCAAGACCACCTCTACCACCAGCACCAGCTATCACAGGAACAATATGTATATCTTCTTGTCCTATAGGATGATGTATCTCTTCTTGATCTACCGCATAATTACCAACTTTTACCTGATAATATTGAGGATTCATATATTTTTCTACTTGTGGAAAATTATTTATAAGAAAACTAACTGCTTTTGTAAGACTATCTACCTGTATTTCAAATTCTTTATGCCCTACAAATTCTGCAAGCTCGCCATATAACTTTAATTTACGCAACATAACGATACCTCCCTCCTGTACATTTTAATAACCATTGAGAATAAGGCTCTCTACAAGATAGTCTATCGGTTAAATGATGTAAAACATCTCCATCTAAAAAAATAGCTACATGATTTAAACCAGTAGATCCAATAGACATCAATAGTGCATCGCCATTCATTGTTTTTTCATCAGGTCTAAGTTCTCTAAAGCCAGTTCTCCAAGCACAACTTTCAAACAAAGGATTCAATATAAATTCTTCTGGAGTTGTTGGTCTATCCCAATCTTTTAATTCAATACCTTTTTCTTCTTTGTACCAATCTTTTACTAAAGACCAACAATCAGTTACACCCCAAACCCAAGGTCTGCCAAGTAAAGGTGGTTTATATCCACAAGGTTCACAATATCCCCATTGTTCTGTTTTCGGATTAACAATATGCCACGGAAGATTACTTTGCTCACAACTAATCTGATCTGCTTGACTAGGTGCAGGAGGTGTTACGGGGTGACTATGAACAACTGCTGTTATTTCTCCTGTATTATCTGCTTTTACATAATCTTCTGGATCAATAATAAAACATTGATGATCTGTCATTGAAAGATTACGACAAGGATAGTATCTTTCTTTTCCTCGAATATTTAATAAAAGACCACAAGATTCTTTTGGGTCTTGGTCTTTCGCATGAACAAGTGCTTCTTCTTTCCAATTCATGCTATAAACGTACCAATCGAAGGAAACTCTGTTCTAGTGCATTGCCTTTTAGGAGCACGAATACCAGCAAGATCAAATACAGCAGCTAATTCAAACTGTACAATTTCTCTATTTTCTGATGCCTTTCTGTCTATTTTGTATATTTCTTGAGGAAACTCTGCTGTAGGATCTGGTGTTCCTAATGGATTAGTATTTCCTGGAAAATTTATTGAATCTAAATATCTAGCTAAAGTTCTAATTCTTGTTACTGTAGCTCCTGTTAAATCATTACCTGTGGTTACAGAGTTTACGTTTAGCAAAATAGCAGTAATAGTTCCAAGTGCATTGCTAACAGTAAGTGTAGGTCTAGGTAGTTGACCTTTTCTAAAGGCAAAACCTTCTGCCTGTATTGGCATTTTTATATAGGTATTACCAGCCCAGATAATATCGCCATTTCCTACTCTATTTGTACCAGCATGAAATCTATAAGTAGCTGCTGATCCATGTAATGCAGCATCAGTTGTAATACTGAATAATTCAATTATTGCTGAAGGATTGATCTTCTGTAGATCAGTAATAATAGGAGCAGTACTCATGGTTCAAATACTTCTCTAAATGTTGCTTGTATTGTAGCTCTATTGTTATATGGTATAGATTTATTCCACCCTTCGCAAACAAATTTTTGTGCAGCAGATTCTCCAGGAGCAGTAAAATCAAAGCTGGCACTATCATTTGCTCTAGCATCTAAAAATGTTTCTATAGTATCTGCGTCTGTTTCTGATACGTTGAAAGTAAAATTATATACTTTGGGATTTTGATGTTCTGCTAATCCAAATAATATTCTATGTTCAAAACCATCAGCAAAACGAATTGTTCTAGTATTTGGTGCGGATCTTTTTTGTTGTCCGTAAGTAGGTTTTATTGAAGGAAACGTAGCCATTATGCAAGCAATCCTCCTGGTCTTTTTTGCTGTACTATTTCAGATTGTACTGCAACTGATATAAGACGACCAAGTTCTCTACCTTGTTCTTCATCTCCTTCAACAGAAGAACCAGAAGCATCTACATTTACCACAATATTTGTTGAACCTCCACCAATGCCAGCTAAATCATGGTTTGGAATTATATTGCCTGATTGATTTGGAACAAATAATTCTGGTCCTCTTTCTCCAACAACATAAGGTTTTCTCATTCCCACAGGACCACCATTTGCTGCTAATTCTGGAATACTTCCAATTTCAGCACCTTTAAATACAGAAGTAGGATCTCCTAGCGTAAACATATTACCAAATAGTCCTAAAAATGATTTCTGTACTTGCAACGCAAGAAGTTGAGCAGCAGTATCTAAGAAATAATCAGCAATTCGATTTAACATACTCCTAAACGCATCAGAAACACTCATAGTTCCTTTAATAATTCCTTTAAATGAATCTTCAAAACCAACTTTAATAGCTTTACTTAAATCTAAAACTTGTCTCATTGGATTCATTAAATCTTTTAACTCCTGACCTACTGCATCAAATTCTGGAATAAACCTCATTTTTTCAGCATTTTCATCAACAATTTTGAAAAATTCATTTATTTGTCGAGTTAATTCATCAGTAGCTTTTTTATCTGCTGCAATTCCCTCTGCTCTTAATTTCTTTAATTCTTTAACTTTTGGTAACAGCTTATCAACTTGATCTGATGAAAGAGCAAAATTTAAGAAACTTTCTTTTAATTTCTTTTCTCCACCAAGTTTTTCTAATTCAAGCATAAAGTCTGTATTGGAACGAATTGCACTATAGAAAAATTCCATATTTTTGGGATTAAATTGTTCTATAAGTGCTCCCATTTCATCTCCACTTGCTTTTAAAGATTCTGTAAATAATTTAAACACCTCGGGATCTCTCATTCCTTTAAAAATTATGTCTGTATCTTTACGGCTAAACCCTGGTTTTTGGTTTCGTTCTTTAGTTATATTTCGTTGAACATCTAAAATTTTATTTAGAAAATCTAGCTCTACTTCACTAGCATCTTTTACTTTTAACGAGTTAATTAATTCATTTGCTGTTGCTTCACCAATTAAATTTCTTGATTCTAAAATACTTTGTGTCAAAGATTCTACATCTTTTAAATTCATAATCAGATCCATATTTTCTCTAGCACCAAACGCTTCTTTAAGTTTTAAACTTACATCTCCAAATCTTTTTGGTTCAAATTTTTCTAATTCCTCTAATGCTTTTTCTGGACTTATTTTTAATTCTTTTGCCAATTTTTTTATTTCTTCTCTTGAAATGATAGATTCATTACCAGTAGCTCTAATAGCCATATTCATTTCCTTAACTTCTCTTCTAAATGCCATTACTTTTTGAGTTTGAGCAACTATAGCAGTAGCAAGAATAGAACCAGCAAAACCACCACCAGGAGCCAATGCACCTCCTGCAGCACCACCTATACCTCCAGCTATAGCACCAGGAACTCCTGAACCAAATAAAAGTGGAAAACCACCACCAATCATGGCACTTTGAGCAGCACCTCTTTTTCTTTGAGCAGCACCACCAGGCATTGCAAACATTCCTTGTTCATTTGCATTTCTACCAATGCCTAAATTATTAAAAAATGAACTACCTCTACCACCTAACCTATCAAAATTGGAAGCTGCTGCTTGTTGAGTCAGCAATGTTGCCATCAAGCTAGTTTTCTTTGCAGTTGTCTTTGTATTATTTTCTACTCTTCTAAGGTCAGCTTTTTCTGTTGTTGATCTACTAAAATCAGCAAAACCAGAACCTTTCCTAGCTTCTCTACTAGCCATAACATTTTTACCTTGAACTGTCTCAAAAGGTCTTTGTTGTCTTAATCTATTTAATAATTTTTCTCGTTTTCTTAATTCATTATTGTACTTAGCTTCTACATTAACTAACTGTTTTGCTGCATCATTATATCTTTTCGTACCAATAGCGGCTCTGTCAAAATTATTCTTAACTTGTTTTACTAATTTATTTAAAGTTTGAAAAGAATTAGGTAATGTTTTACTTTGTTTATTGGCAAGTTTATTAAGGACAGTAAGTTCTTTAGAAGTATTACTTATTTCCGTTCTTAACTTTTTTAATTGTTGAGAGCCTTTTACAGCAACCGCAATATCAACGCTATAATCAGCCACTTGCTATAAAAACAAAAAACATTTCTTATATCTTACCTCCTTTTGCCTTTTAAAGCACTAGCTTTTTGTGCTTGCTCTTGTTGCTTTTTATGTTCTTCATTTTCAATTTCTATAAATGCAACCCAACCTATCATTTCTTCAACAGTTAAAGTTTCACATAATTCAGCTACAGTTTTGTGAAGTTTTTTAGCTAAAAAAAATAAAAACTGCCAATCACTATTTGCTTTTTAAATCGGCTTTAGCCTCTTTTACCTCCTTATCAGCACCAGAAGTAAGCATTGCTAATTGTATTTGTTCTAAAACTGATGCTTCCACTTCTCTTCTTAATGAAGCTCTATCTCCATCTTGAAAAAGCCTTAAACCTTCCTTATCTAAAGCCTTTTCAATCATTAATTGTAAAGCATAATCAGCATTATCATCAGTTCCAGTTTTCTTCTGTATAGATTCTCTTTCTGCAATAGTTAAAGGGTGCCAATAAACAGAAAAAATTACTTCATCGTTGTGAATTACATCGTGTTTATAAAGTTGAGAAACACCAAATTTGTTTCTTAAGAGATCAACTGTTCTTGTCATAAATAATATAATGCTATTCTATTATACTACGCATTTGCAGAGAATTGACAAGATATTACACCAACAAAGTGACTTCTATCCTCTATTTCCAACATAGTTGGACCATTTATATCTTGTACTCTTGGCTTAACACTAAAAGTATCTGTATATCCAGAAGCATTGACTGAAGTTAAACCATCAATAACAGCTTCAGCAATTTCAGATAATTGACTTGTACCTTTACTTTTTGGAACGTAAATATTGCATTGAATAACACCAGAATAAAAATCTGAAGAGGCTCCTTGATTTTGCAAAGTAGCTTGCGTGTAATTAATCATCATCATTATGTACTTTTTTGTTTTTCCTGGAGCTACAAAAGTAACATTGTCATAGACCATAGTAATTGTAGGATCTACGTCTGCTACTGCATCTGTTACTGCTTTTTCAAAAGCTGCTCTGCTGTTAACTAAAGTCATTGATAATCCTTAATTTTAATTTCTGAAAGAGCAACACTGTCTTTGATTGATCCAAAACCAGGAGATTTTCTAGAGGCCAAGAACAGCTTACCTTTTTTCTCTTTCATATTTTGTTTAATTAATTGACCTAATCTACCTTGAATAAAGTTTTGAATTTTACCTCCCTCTAAAGCATAAGCAGCATATTTAGCTCTGTTGCCGATAAATACAGGTCTTTTAATATTAAATGTTTTTTCTACAGGAAATCTGGGTTGAATTTTATAATTTGCAGGTTTAGTCGAGGTAATTTGTCTTTTATCTCTCCAACCTTTAAAAAACTCTTCTGATTTTTGTCTTTTAATTGTTTTCCACGGGTTAAAATCTTCAACTTTATCTACTGCTTTTACACCCATTGTTTGAACCTTCCAACTAGAAGCAAAAAAACCTGTCCAAACAGGACTATGTTTTTTAGTCGATAAACCTCGATGAATTTCTCTAATGAGTTTATTAAAATCTTGGTTTAACTGACTTTCAAGAGTACCAACTGGATCGCTTTTTTGTAATGGTTTTCTTTTAGCCATTAGAAACGCACCAAAATAGTATAAAGATACACTTGTCCACCTTTTTTAGTGTCAAGGTCATAAATCTTAGCAGTTACATTAGATCCTGCATAACTTAAAGTAATTTCATCATCAAAATCTACTTGATTATCTCCTATCAAATCAGGAGTAATATATAATTTAGCTCTTCTCATTTCTTTTCCTTCGTCTTCTTCTGATTGTATAAATTCTATTGGAACGCTAATTGTGTAACTTGTATCAGTTGTCGTATAAACACCTGTGCTTGTGTTGTAAGAACCCGAAGCCTTTTTTGTATAAGTAATAGTTGTATCAAGAGAACTGCCAAGATCAGCTACAACTTGTTTAGCCACGCTTTTTAATAATGTGTCTAATTGTCCTGCCATTATCCTCTAACTACCCTCATTTGAAAACTTCCTGCTCCACCTAGCATATATGCTCCAAGATAACTTTGTAACCACGGGTAAACATCTAAGATATTATTTATTGATCCTGTACCCTGACTTTCAGTATTATATTTAACCCTAATATCGCCAAGAGCTACCTCTTCAAAATTACCATCTTTACCAGTAGTACCTGTAATCGCATCAGTATCATTTGCCAATGCTCTGGCTAATTCATATTGTGCATATTTAATACCTTCAGGGATTTTAGAACAAGCTAATTCAACACCATCTACTTGATAATTATTTCTTGGAAATTTTAATGCCTGTCCATCATCACATCTATCCCCATAAAAAACCAAAGTATCAATCCATCTTGTAGCTGATATTAATGATCTTTTCTTTTGATCGTCTGTTTTATTTGTCCAAGTAGAAGAATCTGGGGAAGTATCAAAATAGTCGTTAGCTTCAGACAAAGTAACGTAACTATTGGCATTTTCTCCTTTTACTGTTGCGTTTATAGTGGCTGCCACGATTATTAAAGTAATTTAGTTTTATTGTAGCGTAAAGAAAAAACCCCACCAATAATTGATGAGGTTTGATGACCACAATTTAATGATATTAAGGATTAGTTCCAGTATCAAGTGGTGAGTTAACGATTAACTCGACTATAGGAATTAAATCAGCATCGTATGTGATTCCCCAGTTATTATCGTTAGCTAACTGTGCGTTAGTTGGGTTGTCAGTGGCAGATGTCCACTTAGTTCCCATAACGTGATAAGCACTGTGGTAGTCAACAGACATAACATCTTGCTTAGATAAGATGTTTCTATCTGATTCAATACCTAGAGGAGATTGCTCACCTTCAAGAATAGTTCCTGACTTAATTAAGTAGCAACGGAACTCTTTTTGATGACCTGTTGTACCAGGTTGAACTGTATTAACTTGAGAGTCAATAACAACATTCATTCCAGCAAACTGGCCAATACTTCTATCTGTGATACCAACACCACCGCCACCCCATTGGATGCCAGTTCCAGTTGATAATGCAGTAGTAGAGAAAGTTAACATACCAACCTGATATAGGTAGTAAGCAACAGTTGGGTGAATTACTAGAGTATCTAGTTCTTCGCCTCTTTCTCCAAGAAGGTTTCTTGCTCTTGCAACTGTAGAAGCTGTTAAGAAGTTTGCTTCAGCAGCACCAGAAGCAGCACCTACACTTAAATCAAGTGCGTTTGCACCTAATGGGCCAAAAGTAGATCCGAACAAACCATCTAATAGACTGAATAGTCTTGCAGAGTTTAGCTTATTGATAGCATCTGCAATTTGGTTTCTGATGTGACCCATTGGATCTTCACCAGCAGCCAATACAGCTACATCATCAACAGCATACGCAAAACCTCTATGACAGATAGTTGCAATCTGTGTTCCTGTACCAATCTTTTGTGGTGTCAAATAACCATTGTTACTTGTACCCCAAGTTGCTGTACCATCTAAGATTTCCTCAGTTGGTGCGATTGGGTTAAATTCTGGAACTTGTATTCTTGTTCCACCTTCTGATGCGTCAAGAAGTGCGTTACGCACAACAGCACCAGATTTAATAAATGCACTACGTTCTTTAATTGCTTCGGAAACGTATGTGCTGAGATTATTTCTCTTAACGATGTCCGCTAGTAGGACACCGCCAGAATAATTCTGAAACGGAGCAGCCATTCAGATTTACCTTTTTAAGTTTGCGATACCCTAATCACGGATAAGGGGGTTAATTTCACAGAAACTAACTATTTTTGAGCCTCTTGCTTGAGCACGGCTGCAAGCTGCGGATCTTGTTCTGATAATAGCATTTGTTGAGTGAGGTTGCCCGTTTTCCAAGGATTTACTTGACCTCCGCCAGCATTTGCAACTGGACTAGGTTTTGCTCCCATTCCAGCAGCAGAACTAGGTTTAAAATGATGTTCCCAACCACTACCAGGGTTTTTGAGACTTGTGAGATAAGTGTTTAAATCTTGTTCAACTCCACCATTAAGAACAACAACTTTACCTTCAGAGTTCTTTTGTAACTTTCCTTGTAACAATGATAAAGTTTGCTCTGCATTTATCGCACCAAGATTACTAATGGCTGCAAGTGCTGTTGTTTTTGTAGAAGCTACTTCATTAGAAGTTTTTAAGTCTTCTAATTGTTGAGATAAATTAGAAATTTGCTGATCTTTTTCTTGTGCTGTTTTATTAGCTTCCTCCCAAAGAGTTTTCCATTGACCTTGTTCTTCTAAATCTTTGGTACGTTTTTCTTCTTTCTGTTTATAAACATCATCAAGTTTTGTTTTGATGCCTTTAAACTTTTCTTCTCCTTCTGTTACTTGTTTTTTAAGAGCAGAAAGTTGTGCTTCATATTCTGCTTTTACAGAATCTAAATTAGGAGCTTGTGGTTGAGAAGGAGTGTCAGCCACGGGCTGTTCAGGAGGATTCACGGAATCAGGCTGAATGACTTTTTCTTCGATTGCCATTAATTATTCAGAAAGTGGATTAGTAGTTTTCTTTTTAGTAACTTTTTTCTTAGTTACTTTTGGTTCGGGAGCAGGACAAACTTCAGGTTCAACTGGTGCAGTTGAATGTACAAGTTCTACTTCTTCCCATTTGTAAGAACCATCAGGTTGAAGCACCCGATCTAGAGATTTAGACATAAAAATATGTGTACTTGTCTATCATTGTATCAAACTATTCAGATTTGGCCTCATTACCTGAAGGTAATACTTCTCCCTGTACCAAAATATCTCTAAATTCATCTCTATCAATGACTTGTTGATCGAATAATGATGTCAAAGCTGTAATATCCTGTCCAATTAATCTTTCAATATCAAAATCTCTACTAATTTTTACTTCTGGAGGTTCAATTCCTACATATTCAGCAGATAAATTAAATGCTTTTTGTAATTTTTGTTCTAATTCCATAGAAACCATAGCAAGCATAGAATTAGTATCAACTCTATCTAATCTTCTAGCATCAGCAGACTCAGCTACAAACTTTTGTTGACTTAAAGTACTAATACCAAGAGTAGCCATTTGCATTTGTAACTCCTTAATCTCAGCAGATTGAGCATCAAAAGCACTAGAAGCTGGTTCTACATAATAAACTTTGTTACCAGGCTGAGTTGCCATCGCATAATTTACAGATATTGCAAGGTCTTTGGTTTGATCGTCATACCCCTCCATTACAAGCATTGGTTGAGATGCAACGTGCAAACTATGAATTAAATCAGCCTGTCTTTGAAAATGTGCAAGATTTAAATATGCAATATCTAATAAAGGTGGTTTGCTAACTAAATTGTCTGTTTTGCCAGAATAAATAGTAACTAAAGGTATTTCACCAAGAGAAAAATTACCAGATTCAACTTGTTTATAATCTTTATCTGCTGAACCCATTTCAAAATTTCCTGTCACACTATTATCAGAGACATCATACATTTCTTCGATTTGCTCTTTTTTACGAAACACTCTGTACCGACCAGGTTCTATAACTCTTATCTGGTCATAAACTTTTTCTCCAAAATCACCATCAGGCAATACAGCCTTTTCTGCAATTCGAGCTTGTATAAGATTCCCATAATTTGACTCTCTATCTAATCTCCAACCATAAAGATTCGTAGGATCTACTTCAATCCAGTAAGGTCTGCGATTCTGTGATCTTTCTTCTGCAAGACTTAATGCACCAGAAGGTGCAGGATAATCAACAAGAATATGACTTTGACCATAAGTAAGAGAACACATTAATATTCTTCTTGCATATTCATCTAAATCTGACTTGCAACCATCGACATCCATCTTAAACATTTCTGTCCAATAAGGATCTCCTGTTAATGTTATTGGTTTTCTTAAAACTAAACCTGTAGCTGCTCTAATTAATCTTTGTGTAAAAGGACTAAATACTGATCTGTTTACTCTTGCAAGGTAAGCATCATAATCTTCTCTTGGTTCGAGAGGTAGAAATGCTTCAGAGTTTTCTCTAAGATACTCTGTTCCTTCAGTAACAGCCTTCATTATTTCCCAACCTTTCATCATATCCAAGACAGCCCTTGTCCTTGTAAAAGGGCTATCAATACCACCTACAGAAGTAGATGAGACAATATTGGTTCTAATTGGTCCAGGAACAGCATAAGTCATTTCAGCACCTCCATCTCTTTAATGCTAACGCTTTTCTAGTTGGTCGGCCTTTACTATCTTTCATTGGTCCTTTAACTCCTTTCATGCGAGCACAAAATGATTTTCTTCTAGCTGCTCTTTTTCCTGTTGGACTTTTCTCAGTAACAGGAGCTTGTAAGTTACTTCCTGTCGCACGATTATATTTAGCTCTACCTTTTGCAGTCAATCCTCCCTTCTTAGACTTTTCACCTCTTCCTACAGATAAACTGACTCCTTTACGTTTAGCCATTATTTTCCTACCTTTTTCATGGTGAGATTGTGAGCTTCGGTAAAAGTTTTACCTTTTAACATTAATTTTTTCATCTCCTCCATGTGTTTCCTAGTATGAGTACCTTTTTTTTTATGCCTAGCTAAAGCGTCTTGCTGTCTTTGAGTTAGCGTTTTCATTTTTTCTTCCTTTTTTTCTTGGAACGTAGCTTTTTAAGATCAGCAGTAGTAATCTTATCCCGTGGTGGAGCAACCGCAGCAAGTTTACGTTGTTTGCTCGAATAAGATCCTTTAGGCATTAGATAGCAGAAGTGATAGCACCAGTTGTTACAAAACTAACTGATACTGTAGAAATGTCTCCAACAGTAGAACTGAATGAAGTTCCTGTAATAATTCCGTTAAAACTAAGTTTTTTAGTACCTGATGTGTCTAGAAAAAGGTTAAATGCAGCATCGCCAGCATCTTCTGTTGTTAATACGTCTGTAATAATTTCAGCAGTATCATCTCCAGATGTTGCTGTATAAAGAAGATCAACAGTACCAGAACCAGAAATTAAAGATCCTACATACTTTCTTGATGTATCTCCATGAGCAGTACATTCAAGAGTATCTTTTGTTGTATCCAAAGTCCAAGCTGTTGTAGAAGCTATAGCTCCAACTGATCCAGTTCCGTTATCAAATGATACAGAGCCTTCTTCACCACGAAAAAATGCCATGATTTCAAGAAAAATTTACTTATAACAATATATTACCTTGAAACTGCAACTTTCACAGTTATTTTTTCTTCTTTTTTCGTCTATGTTGATAACTTATCTTTTTACTACCTGTTTTTTCTCTTTTAAACCTTGCTTTTTCGGCTGATGACATCTCTCCAGCAGTCTTAGGTGTCTTACTTGAGATTCTCTTACTTGGTCTGCAAGCTGGATATCCTCGTTTTTCGCCTTTTGAACGACCACAAGGTTTACCTGTCTTCACATCAACCCATTTTTCTTTAAACCAACGGGTTAATCCACTGCTACTTCTTGCCACGTTTCTTTGCCTCGGTGCGATAAGTGCCACCACGCTTTTTGTACTCTCGCACAAGCCATGCGTTAGCGTAAGCAGAAGGATAAACTTTAAATTTGCGTTTAGCTTCTGACTTTACTCTTGAGTATAACGCTTTATTTACAGGAACATTCGCCACGCTTTTTACCTCCCTTCTTTTTCTTCTTCTTTTTCTTAGTAGTAGAATGGTACATAGTAAGAATTAGGTAGTTCTTAATATATTCTAAACGAAGTTTGGCCTAATGTCTCTGGTTTGGCAAGGTTAAATTGTTGCAGACAAAGATAACCAAAAGCATCAAAAGCATGGTCAACTCCTAAATTCTTATTGGGCATACCTGTATTTGGAGCGTAAGTAAGAGTTCTGAGCGATTTTATTAACTCTTTACATCTTGGGTGGATAAAAGTTCTTCGATCTCCATTTGCATCAAGCAATGCAGTATTAACAGAAGTTATCTTATCTCGTATTTTCCAGGGAGATTTAGGACTCATAACTGTAAAACCAGACCTTCTTAAGATCGTATGGTCTGTAACACCCACTCCACTTGTTTTTCTTGCACTACCAGTAGGGTCAGGACAAGCAATAATTCTTCTATCTACCCCATATCGCCTTGTAACTTCTTCAGCAAAATCCCAAGTTGTAGCTCCACCCGTTAACATAATTTCATCAAAGACATAAAGACAGTCATTATGCTTTACAGCACAAATTCCTGCCATAGGGTCAACATTAAAATCTAAACCCAAAAGTAAAGGCATCATGTGTAAATCCTGCACTTCCTTGTCAATATTTTCATCAGTAAAACTAACAGCAACCAAACCAGTAAGATTCTCAAAACTAGCCTCAAATTCTTGTCTAAATGTCCTCGCATCTAATTGTCCTCTAGCTGCTTCGACTTCTTCTTTCTTAACATTACCCCCTTCAATCGTAGTGAAACTCCACCTTTGCCAATCATCTCGATCAGTTTCACCACAAAAACACCACATATCATAAAACCAACTGGCAGTACCATCAGGTGTAGAAATAAATAACGCCCACCCCTGCTTATCTGCCAAAGCTGGTCTTATAACTTCTGCCCATACATCTTGATCCATAAATGCTGCTTCGTCTAACACCACCCCCGAAAGACTTCTTCCTCTCAATGCCATCGCATTTTCTGTTCCTTTTAACTCGATTGTCGATCCATTAATCAATTCAATCCGCAAATCTGTCTCATTTTTGCTTTTTATCCAGATTTTTGGCACTAATCTCTTTAATTCTTTCCATGCAATGTCTTTTGCCATGCGATATGTCGGTGCACAGTAAAAATATGTCTCCCCTGGTCGATTTATCGCTCCACGAATTAATTCAATACAGGAAAGGTATGATTTTCCAAATCTTCGACCAGCTACGAGGACACGAAATCGTTTATCGCAGTTAAAAACTTCTCCCTGGGCATATCTTAAGCTGATTTCTGGTGCGTTTTTTACAGGCATACACTAAAAAATAACAAATTTTTCAATTATTACCCCCTTTTTATAGCCTAAATTCATATTTCTAGGTTATCATTCAATTAATACCTTATCTGATTGAGTCCGTGGCTGAATCGTTTATGTCTGGTTTTATCCCAGAAGAACAGAAACAACAACAAGAAAAAAGAAAAAGACGTTCTAAATTTGCTTGCAATACAAAAGAGCATATTCAGGCTAGAAGTCAAAGATTATACTCTCGTCAACTCGAGGGTAAAACAACAAGACAGCTAGTCTTAGAACACGCAAAGATTGAAGGTATCGCAGAAACTTCAGCCTGGAGCGATTGGAGCAGAGTAAAACAATGGAATAATGAAGATTGGGAAAAAGATAGAGAAAATATGCTTCCAAGACTTCAAGCAATGAGAGTTAGATTATTCAATAAGGCAGTTTCAAAAGGTCAATTACAGACAGCAGCACAGATCCTGGATTCATTAGGCAAAGTTATCGGAGAGTCAGTAGAGACAGTCAATATTCAAGCACCTGAACTATCTATAAAAGTAGAAACAAAGTAGTACATACTTATTAGTAACGAAGATATTGGATATATATTTAAGTTCCTCGGCATGGCATATATAAAAAAAATTTCTGCAACACTCCCCCCAGATACGTTCTAAGGTAGCTAGAAGCCGCTGTGATGCCGTTGTAATATCACTTAGGTATATTAGTATCCTCAAAAATTTGGCCTGTCTCAGCCGATTCTGAAGGGATTGTGCCAGTTCAGATAGTTGCATATTTGGCCTTCCCCTCATGTCATGCTGATGTAATAATAAATATATGTTTATATGCTAAACGGGTTGGCATTCTGGGTTAGATAAAGGAACTAAGGAAAAGAGTTCACCTAGACCTTACTCTCCACCGAGTCGATAATTTCTAAGCGGCACTTATTAATCTGCCCTCGACCCATAACCAACTTTCGAGTTGGCCTTCCTTTTACTTCTAGGCTGTATCACTTCTGCCACTAAAGGAACTCAGACCAACCTTAGATGTTTTTACATCAGGTTCTTTTGGTTCTTCTACCCAGTACTGCTATTAGATCAGCCTACAAGTAAAAGGTATTCCCTTTTGCTTATTATCCAATTCATTCTATTTATTCAAAGTGAACTATTCTATTACACGATTTACTGGCATTGATTATTCAAACAAATCTGCCCGTTGGGATCTCATAAAAGAGACCCACACACAAGAGTCTGCTCTTGCTCATTGTAAGAGCCTTAATTTGAATCAGCCTTACTACCACAGAGTCGAGGTCAGTTCTAGAAGATGTCCAGAACTTCCAAGATTTACAGTCTTGAAGCCCAACATGAAAAGCAACTACGAACCAGTAGTAATTCCTGCAAGCTTCACAGTTCGCAAGAAGTACAACTTTTTTCAAAAGTTCATCAGGAGGTTCTTCTGATGTCCGAATTTGAGTATTTCTTTTATCAGGATCAGGCGGAATTTAACCGCCTTTATTCTTCTTCTTTAATATACGATTTCGATTCTATGGAGATTACTAAAAATGAAGCTTGAAAGATTAGGAACTAGCAAGAGTCTTATCACTCTTGCTTCAGGTTCTCAAGTGTTCTTCAGTTACAACACACCTGTAATTGTTCAACACTCCTCAGGAAGATTATTCCAAACAATGGAACATTATTCCAGAACCACCTCGAAACACATTACGCAATTCTTAAACGGAAGAAGAGCGGAAAAAGTTGAGCAATCTTTTATTAACCAATTTGTAAGTGCTTAAAAAAATGAGTCATTTAATTAAACACTACATAGAAGACCAGAAGCTAATTCCAATGCTTCTGGAATTTGGTTGGATCGTCCGAAATAACACTTGGACAGATTGCCCACATGACACTCAAAAACTTTTTAAGGAGTGGCATAAGTCAGCTAATGGGGAATAAATTTCCCCTTTTTCATTTTTTAAAATCATGCAAGAAATTAAACAAGAGCTTCCAGTTTATTGGAGCAGCTACCTAATGAATGGGGACTCATCAGGGCTTGAAGATCAGGAGGAAAAATTAATTGATGAAACATTAAAGCAATTAGGGTTAACTAATTGTGTGAATGTTTTAGAAGATATTAATTTTAAATGGGGAATATCCTATTTACCTGATTTATTAGGTGGCGATTATTGCACCTATGTATTTTTAGAGCCTAGTTAATTCTAGGCTTTTCTTATTCACTTATCCTGTAAAAAATTATGACTACATTGAATGGCCGAATGAATGGCAAAAAAGCCGATTATGTTAAGCCTGAACAAGTTATCGTGAATGAATTAATTCAGGCACTTGAATCAGGGAATACAAAATTATGGCGAAAAGAGTGGACAGTTAAAGGTGGCTTCAGGAATGTCTTATCAGGGCATCAGTATAAAGGCTCTAACCCTGCTCTTCTCTGTTTACAGAGTTCTATCAGGAATTGGCATTTACCTCTATTTATAGGTGGAGGACAGGCCCGTTCCATAAATTGCACTATTAAAAAGGGTTCAAAGTCTGCACGGATTTTACAACCACTTTTGAGAGAGTATGAAACAAAGGAACTTGATGTAAATGGGGAAGCAAAGAAAGCTCAATATATGAGCTATAAATGCGTTCCAGTATTTAATGTTGCTGATGTTCGAGGTTTAGATGATGAAGCATCAAAAAAATTAGAAAAGCTAATTGATGATGCAGTTTTAACTGCTGCTCCTAGACCTTTAGACGAAAGGGTTAAAGATGCCCATGACCGATTATTCCAATGGGAAAAAGAAGTCAAGGCAGTCATCAAAGGTGGAGATAGAGCCTACTACAGGCCATCAACTGATGAAATTGTAATTCCCAAAAGATACAATTTTAAAAATGATGAATCCTACCTATCAACTTTCGCACATGAGTGTGTTCACTCGACTATGAAAAGGCTTGATCGTAAGGACTTAACTTATGCTCAAGAAGAATTAGTTGCTGAATTAGGAGCTTATCTAATTTGTAATAGATTACAGATTTCTAATTTAGACACAATGAACCATGCTGCATATTTGGAGTCATGGTGTCCAATGCTGAAGAGCGATCCAAAAATCCTTTTCAAATCCCTAGCCAATGCTAGTAAAGCGGCTGACTTGGTAATTGGTGAGCAATAGCTCACCTTTTACTTTTTATTCTTTATTTTTTTAAAATTATGACTACAAGAAAGAAAAAATCTTTTGAAGATGTAACGATTGAATTAAATTATTCTCAAGCAATTAGAGATCAAATCAGTTTCAATAAAAAATTTGATTGTAATTGGGACGAAGATAGAGTTGCTAGAGCCGCTCATTTTTGTAAAACTTTTCATAATCATAATCTTGACCCTTACAAGATTCAAAGACTTATTAAAGAGTTTGAAGAAACTGACGGATTTAACATTGAGTACTAGGAGCTAAACAAATGAAAGAATACAAAGCAACCGATCCTGAAATGATTCAGGCTCAAAAAGATTTAGCTAAAATGTCAAATTTATCTGATCGGGTCATTACAAATGATGATGACCTTTTTCAGGAGCTAAGTACGATCCAAAGTAAATTATGTCAAATCTCTGAATTGAAATCTCATTTTCTTCAGAGATATGAAGACATACTTGACGAACAGCATAACTTGGAGACTCAACTATGCGTCTTTCAACATGAGATGCTTCATAGCTTCGAGCTAGTCTTTAGGTATTACAAAACTAAGAAAAAAGGATTTAAGTAAATGAAAATGTCCCATCAAATGATTCCTAACCCTAAGATGTTATCTCAGGAATACGAACCAATAAAAAGAAAAAGAGTCCGATCTAAGAAAAAGGTACGGACTTTTAATAGAACTAAATTAAATAAACCAGAGGGATTTTAATTAATCCCTTTTTCATTTGGTACTTTTCAAATTACAAAAAACTATTATGAACATTTCAATAGGCGATTACGTCAAAACGACTAACAATAAAATTTTTGTTGTTTCAGGTAAAGTCATTGAAGATTATGGCAATAAAGTTGTTATAATTGATGATTGTGCCGAAACTGATGACGATAGACTAGAGTTTCATAAATTTGATTTAGAAATTATAAACTTAAACGACTAATTTTAGTTTACACCTAGTCAGAATTAAAGTTTGATATAACTTTCTATCTGACTTTAAGGCTTTAGTTAATAGGTTATCCCACTCTTCAGAGGATAATTTATTGAGGTTGTAGGCATCATAACCCATTTCTTCGATTGAAAGTATGTAAGACTTAATGAGACTCATAATTATTTATGTATTGACATTCCCATAATACCATAAGGGCTTGCCAATGGCGTTATTTGTGTGTTAATATTTAAAAGAGTTCACTTATCCTAAATTTATGACTCAAAACGATAGAGACTTTCAAAAAGTCTTACAAGCTCTAAATGTATTTGATAAGAAAATTTCATTTCTTGAAAGTGCTATTACAGAGTTAATGAAAGCAACAGTTGAATCTGCAACTTCCCAACAAGAGTTAAACAAGTCACAAGCTGAATTAACTCTTGAACTAGGAGAAAATATAAAAGCAATAGCAACTAACCTAACTGACGTTATCAAGTACCTAAACGCAAAGGAGGGCAACTAATGGGTTTAGATATGTATTTAGAAGCTTCTTTTTCTACAAGAGCTTACGAAAGACCTACCGATCAGGATTACGCTGATATGCGAGAAGGTAAGGAGGTTAAGGTTGCAAAATCAATGGAATTAGAAGATGCTATTTCTGCTATTGGTTTTGAAGACGCTCCAATAGATCATGCCTACAATCATTTTCAATATGTATTTCCTATCATCACTTGGAGAAAAGCTAATGCTATACATAAGTTTTTCGTTGACGAAGTTCAAGATGGGAATGACAACTGCGAACGTCATTATGTATCAAGAGAAACGCTCCAAGAGTTATTAGATCGTATTACTACGATTCTTGATATAAAGACACCAGTTGCCAGAGAAATGAAGGCTGAAGAACTTTTACCAACTGATATTGAAGGTTGTTTCTTTGGTTCTAAAGAATATGACGATTGGTATTACAAAGACTTAGAAGATACTAAAAAAACTCTTGAAAAAGTTTTTGAATACGAAGAAAATGCAGAATCAGGAAAATGCTTTGATAGTTTTTATTATCAGTCATCTTGGTAATTATGGACATTATTATTCTTATCGCTTGCATAACAGCAACTCTCTATTACCTGTATCTTATTGCAGGACTTAGAGATATTCATAGAGCTAGAAAAAGGAGGAAAAAATGAGCCACCCAGTAAATGATGAAATTCTTGAAAATCTTTTTGAAGAAGCATACGATCATTTCTCTTCTAACCATCCCCATTGGTCAGAAGAGAAAATATGCTATTGGGCTGAAAGAAATGCTAAAAGAAGATTTGAGGAAATGAGTACATGACTATGACTAACGATTCAATACCGAATATACAGAGAATTAAAAATCTCAAAAATTTTGGTTCTATAGATCAATCATTTAAAAAGTGGTTGACAACTTGCCCAAAGGATTACATTTGGCAAATAAACGAAGTAACAAAAGATCAGTCAACATTTACTTTTAGGAGGATTAATGAACATAACAGAATCTAGAGATGAAGCCTTTGAAGCTATAGCTGAGATGCTACGTTCCAATATAAAGAAGACGAAGATAGCTTCTAAACTATCTGCTGATTATTGCGTCAGCGATAAAACAGTTTACAAGTGGATTACCAGAGTTGAAGAAATGTACGATATAGAACCTATAGAGTCTATTCTTCAACAACATAAATCTGAATTAAAATCTGAAATTTATCAGGATTTAATTCGTGATTATCATAGAGCTAAAGATGAAAAAGATAATGAGTTACGCAGAAAAATTGGAGCTATATTAAATAATACTTATCTTAAAAAAATTAATTTCAACTGAGAATTTCGCTAGCGAATTATGATTGACAACCCATTACCAGATCAAGTTATGCAAGAGAGAGAAACGCTCCAAAAAGCTCAAGACTTTGAGTTCTATTGCCACCACCACGCAAAAGAAATTGCTGAACACTACAAAGTTCATCCTGATTTATATGATGACTTTGCAGAGTGGTATCACGATTATATGCAACAGAATCCTGATCTATTCGATCATACTCTTATCTATCTTGATTCTGATTACATAGTCGATTGGTGGGAAGCTGAATCCTACCTTTATGACGATTTCGATTCACCTTATATGGAGATTAAAAATGACTAACAAATTAGAACAAATTAGAAATGATCTCAATAAATATATTGAAGATCAACTTGCTATCGACCCTGCTAGTAGAGATTGGGAGGTTTTTGCATTTGAAAATAAACTTTACGAAGTTATTGATGAACTTGACTATGTCATCAATTACGATCCAACACCTGAACATCCTTACGATCATTCAGGTGGGGAACCTCCTATTTCAGCAGAAGAACGTGATCGTAATTCTTTAGACAGCAAAAGAGAATCTCATTCTCATAGATACTATTCACACAACTGGTAATTAATCATGCAATGTAAACCTATTGATCTTTTTGATAAACAAATTTGTGTTGACTGCAACCTACCCTGCCATTTTGGTTCGGGTAGATTTGTTAACAGATATTCCGTCTACAATGATGATGTAGAAGGTTGGAGGTGCGGAGATTGTGCCGCAGAAGTTGATGCAATGTTGGAGGAAATGTTGGAGGAAAACAAATGAAAATCTCAGGAAGATTATGTATTAACTTTACTGTTGATACAGATAGATATAAAAAAGATTATATTTCCTTTTTATATCATGTAGCAAAAGACGCTATTGAAGATTATGAAGATAAAGATGGAGTTACTTTTGAAATTGAAGA